>ERZ838577.116-NODE-116-length-131546-cov-5.695888_pt1 | contig 131546 bp, 130 predicted proteins | sample MGYA00519682_ERZ838577 | MGnify/ENA primary metagenome ERZ838577 (study PRJEB31850, sample SAMEA3708838) | human gut metagenome | biome: human gut; feature: human-associated habitat; material: faeces | place: China | collected 2014 ... | reverse complement strand
GGATATCCGTCACTGTGGGCACTCCGAAAGTATCATGTACCTTTTTCAGCACTTTTCATGTTTTTTTGCGCCACTGTTATCCATCTCCTTTACTGATCATTTTTAAGATATTGATTATTGTATTCATATAATAAAATGCACGTATATGATACCAAGGATATGAAAAAAAATCTACTCCAATCAGACATAAAAATAGCCCGATTAGACCAAACGACAATAATAATTATTAAAAAATACTCCTCATCCAGACAAATATCAAATATATTAGTCTGCATGAGGAGTATGTCTCTAAAATATATATTTAAATTTTTATGACAGCCAATACGGCGTCGCCGCATCGTTCCATACGCTCTAAAGAAACGGAGAAAAAGGGGCCTTCTCGTTCCATTTGATTGAAAAAATGAATATAGCTCCCGTAAAACCCGCTTAATTCTACATTATATCGGCTTTTTTCCTGCGGCGAGGTATAAAACGACAGTACTTGTAAGCCGCACGCATCGGCCTGCCGCTGTACGACGTTCAGTGCGTCTTCATCGGTTCCCTGCCATTTCCTGATAATGTCTTCCCGATCTTTCCACTCCATTGCCGTTTTATAGGAACAAATGCGGTTGTTAACGGTCTTCCACGCTTGCCATTGCCGGTACCAGTAGGCACAATGGACGGAGGACATCAAAAGCAGTACCAGAAGGATATACCAAAGGACTTGTTTATGCCTTTTGTCGTGAAGTATCTTGTTCATCATTCGCCCATTCTACCTCCAGCTGAAACGCCGTTTCCGCCGTCTGTCCCGCCTGCTTCATACGGCTGGCCGAAACCGAACGTACAGAAGGCTGGCGACGCAGGGCGTCCTGCCATTTTCTCTCGGTGCCGACTTCATTTGCCATACCAGATATTGACAACACATGGCGGCGCATTTCGATTTTTTCTACAAATGCGCCTTCCGGCTTGGTATCGGCAAGGCACACGAGAATTTCCGGCCAATGAAGCCGATTTCGTTGGTCTTCGTCGTGCCGCTCTTTCAACTCGTGCAGCTTTCGTTCCCACTCATTTTGCTGCACAATACGTTTCTGAATAGGAAAAGCCTGATCCGTAAACCGTTCTTGTTCCCAAATCGTCCGCATCTGAAAGATCGCACCGGCTGCGCCGACGGCCAGAGTCACGACGACCAGCAGCGCAGCAAGCTTTTTACTCAACCGCAGCGCCAACAAGGACCATGACGAAGGGCGCTGCTCCTGAGGGATTAAATTGAATTCCATACGCTGCTCCTAATACGCTGCCAGTACGGCAGCCGGATATACTAATTCCCACCGATCCATATCTCGCTTCACAGACTCCGACACCGGCGGAATAGACCACATTCCTTTCTCTTCGTCGTACCACACCCCATGATGCATCTGTTCCTGCGCTTCTTGCCAAATCCGGCCTTCTTCCGGCAGCGCCGAAGTGCAGGCATAGGATAAGGGAACTCCCGACTTCAGCTGAACCACATGAATCAGCGCCGGTTCGCACAGATATAAAATGCCAGTCCCGGACGGACAGAGGCGTCCTGCCGCCGCCGGAAGAACGTCAATTTTCCTGACGCAGCAATTCCCGGACCGCAGTGTCTGAATCATATCTGTTACCATATCGTAAGGATAGGCGGCGCTCATCCAGCCGTACAGGCCTCCCTCAGGCGGTTCTGCAGTTCGGGCTAAATCAAAGGCGTACGCCGTGCTGCCGTCGCCAATCGCCTCATCCCATACGACCATGCTTCGCGCCTCTTCCTTCCGTTTCGTCGCCAGCTTCAGCTCTTTCCACAGCAAAGACGGGCCGCTGAGCAGAAGATACACCGTATAATCCTGCAATCCATATACAGCAATAATATCTCTCAGGCACTTCTTTATTTTCTCAGGCCATGTGAGCCAGTCGGCAGGACAATCATAAAGGCAGAGCTGCCGGCTCCGGACGCCGCCGTACCAGCTCGTTTCCGTTTTCAGAACATATATGTGCCGCTGCGACAGCCATATGTGGGCCCGATATCCTTGGACTATACTCATTCATTTGCCCTCCTTAATACACAATTTGCCGGACAGCGAAAGAGGCGCTGCCGTCGTCGCCTTTCTGCACCCGGAACTGCAGGGCGCAGGTTCGCTTCAAAAGGGTATGATCCGACACGGCCGACGCGCGCAGCACGCCGTTGAACGGCAGAGAATATGGCGATGCAACGCACTGGATTTCTATGCGCTGTCCTCCTTCGGCAATCCCCCATACATCGTTAAAAGCCCACGTCCGCCGTTCCGGCACATCCTGCCACCGCCGGCTGCGCAAGTCGCGCCAGCTCACCAGCAGGGCGCTTTCCGAAGCATAGGATAACTGAACGGCTTCTTCGTATTGACGGGCAGACCGGACGTATTGGGCAGATAAATGCGCAGCCGACGCAGCCAGCAGCAGCGCCGCCGTTCCCAGCGCCAAGATGCAGAACGTCATATACCCGTTTTTTCGTCTCATGCCGCATCCTCCCATTGGCAAGGCAGCGGCGTAACGGTCAGCACGCAGGGCCAGGATTGTCCCGTATAGGCGTCGTACAGCTCAATATAAACGTGTATTTTTTCTCCATCGGCGGAAAAATAGGGCCTGTCACCCTGAGAACGCACGCTGATGCGGTCTTCCCGCAGCCCGGCGTTTACCGAACCCGTCAGAGGCTGTTCGCTGCCGTTGCTCAGCAAACGATATACCCGTCCGTTTTTGACAGAAAATCCTGTCAGCCCGTTTTGTTCGTCGCGGCACCGTACCGTCTTAGGCGATACCTCGATATTCCGGGCAAAACGCAGTACGCCGAATATCGTTTCTTCCATCACCATGCCCTGTCGGGATAGTTCTTCCCAGCTTTCGCCGTAGCGGCAGTTTGCCGCCGTCTGCACCAGCATCGGCAGAAGCGCCGTCATGACGATAGCTGCGACGGCCAGTGCCGCGACGAGTTCGGTCAGCACGAACCCATTAGCTTTCTTCCGATTCCGCCAGGCGGATAAAAACGTGAACGCCTCCATCAGGGTCCTGCACCTCCACTCTGTATCGAATATACAGGCCGTCTACATTCTCAGCCTGGCTGCGCAGCGTATACGTGCCGCGCGGCCCCGTCACCTCTTTCTGCAAAGAAAAATTCCTGTCTTCTCCGCGCAGTTCTTCCATCTCCGACCGCCCTGCAGCAGCAGCTCCGATAATATGGCGGGCCTGCCGGTAAGCCGAAACGGCCTGGGCCGTCAGCATCAACGCCGGCGTAAAGAGGAGAATTCCGATAACAGACGCCGTCACGGCATCGGCCAGCAGAAATCCGTTTTTCTTATTCGATGCGGATACGGCCGGTCTGAGCGGCCACGATGATTTTCTTTTCATAAGGCTGTGCGCCGGAACTGGCGACAGTAAGCTCCATATCGCTCTGCGGTCTTCCTTTGCCATCAAACGTAAAGTCCTTTCGTCCGTTTTTTCCGGTAGGAATCGTAATCCCCTTCGGATATATCCTCGTTTTATGGACAGTATACCGCTGCATGATGACATATTTGTCTTTTCGCAGCGACAACGTCCATCCGTCCATATCGGCCGTCCCGTTCGTCAGGGAATGCTGGCGCATGCGCTGCAAGTCGACGGCGATTTCCCGCGTCATGACGTCTACAGCATAACGGTGGGAATCCCAGGTCATCTTAGGCATCGCCAATGTAAAAAATAACCCCAGCAATCCGAGCAGTACAAGGTATTCCGTCAACAGATAGCCGTTTTCGCGCCGCCGGCATGCATTAGCCAGCCATCCAGGCCATAAGTTCTTCTCCTGCCGCAAAGGCTATCCACCATCCTATCCACAAAAACAGGCCGAAGGGAATGCAGTTCTTTCGGGCATAGAGCCGCCACGCAGCCGCCCCAATCAAAGCGGACAGGAACGCGGCCGTCGTCATAATATAGGCCGTCGAGCCGCTGCAGCCCAGGCACAGGGCCGCCGCCAGCTTGACGTCGCCGCTGCCGATGCCCTGCGGATACAGAAAGTACAGCAGGGCAAAGGACAAGGCAAACCCGATGCTGACTGCACTGCAGGGAGCTACGAGGCCGCCTGCTACGGCGGCCCCGTTTGCCAACGCCGCAACGCATACAATCCCATCGGGAATCCAATACCAGGATATATCCGTATAGATGACGACAATCGTGCATAAGGCCATGACCGCCAGCCATATTCCGTATCCCCAGCTCAAAGCGGCAGCCATATCGCCGGTCATATCTCAGTCATCAGCCGCTCTCCGCAGCTGTCGTCCGATGGCTGGCCGCCGAATCATAGGTCACGCCGTCAAATACGCCGGATACGACGCCTTCGCTGTTAATGCTGTACTCCGTTCCGTCCGGCAATGTCGGCTTGGACTGGAGATAGGCTTTGCCGGAGCTTCCTTTCTTTACCAGGTCATCGACGGAGTCGGGATACGCGCCGGTTTCGACTTCATACAGCGCCGCCGCGTTGCTGATCGTGTGCAAGTCGGCTTCAATCTTGGCAATTTTCGCCGTTTTCCCGGCTGACGTAAACTTCGGCACGGCTACGGTAGCTAAAATCAAAATGATGCTGACAACCACCAGCATTTCCAGCAGAGAAAACCCGTTTTTTCTCCGTCGGGACGGAGATAACCATAAACGAATGCGAATGAACATATACACAACTCTCCTTTCATTTCTTACGGTACCATGCCTGCCGCCATATCCAGCAGCGGCAACATACATGAGATGACAAGTGTTCCTATAACAGCGCCGACGCCAAGGAGCATCAAAGGCCCTGCCAAACGCTGTACGACGGACAGACGCGACTGGATGCGCCACTGGTAATACTCGGAAACAGCCTGCAGGGCATCTTCATACCGCCCCGTCGTTTCCCCGACTAAAAGCATCGTCTCGATATACGGCGTGCCGAATTGGCCTAATCGCACGGCCTGGCTGAAGGAGCTGCCGTTTTCCAACCGCCGCGCCGCCTGATTTACGGCCCGACGAAACCAATCGACGGGCACGACGGCAGCTCCATCGTCCAAGGCGTCCAGCAAGGGAATGCCGCAGCGTATCTGCACGGCCAGTATTTGGCTGAACCGCTGCCAGCAAAAAATCACGCACAGACGCCGCAATGCCGAAAGGGAAAACAGCTTGTCTTCTGCATATCGCCGCACACCGGGACGGCGCAGCAAAAGGAGCAGCGACGCAATACCCGCAACAGCTCCTGCGGCCAGCGCAGCGCCGTAAAACTGCAGTATATGCGCCCCGGCCAGCATATACGCCGTCATCGCCGGCAGCGGCATCTGCATCTGGTTAAACATAGCTTCAAACACCGGCAGGATAAACGCGACGATGCCGACTGTCATAGCCGTCGTACAGAGCAGGAGAAACAGCGGATACGATAAGGCGTCCATCAGAAAACGGCGCTGCTTATCTGCCTGCTCGTAATATTGGCCCAGAAGATACAGCATCTGCTCCAAATTGCCGGCCCGCTCGCCGGCACTGACAATGCGGCAGACCAGCGAAGGAAATAACCCGGTCTGCCCTAAAGCTTCCGACACGGCCATTCCTTTTTCCATATAGTCGACGGCCAGCTTCATAGCCTGACGCTGCTTTTTGCTCGTCACGTCGTGCAATAAAAGCCGGCAGGCCTGCACAAAGGGAATGCCGGCCCGGGTCATCGCGCCCAGCTGGTAAAACAAGAGAGACAAGGTCTTATAGGAAAAAGGGCGGAGGCGGAATACAAAATCCAAAAGGGGCGTCGTTTCTTCCATCGCCATGATTTGCCAGGAACGACGCCGAGCCATGGCGCGAACCGCTTCCGAGCTGGGAGCCGTCAGCTTGTATGTCATTTTCCGTCCGTGCATGTCGGTGCATGTCACAACAAATCGTTTCATATCAGATTCCGCCTATGCCGCTGCAGCGCTTGTTCCATCGTCCGCATCCCCAGGGCCGCGCCGGTCTGCATAACTGTCGCCAGCTGATGCTCCCTGCCGCTGCGGATGAGTTGAGCGACGGCCGGCGTATGCAGCAAGATCTCCCTGGCAATATAAGCGCCGTCAGCTCCATCGCGCCGGCGCTGAGCCAAGATTCCCTGCAGTACCATAGCCAGGCGGCAGCGCATCTCTTCCTGTTCCGCGCCGGCATAGGCTCCGGCCATGCGGCTGACGGCCTGCGCTGCCGAGCGGGTATGAAGGGTAGCGAAGACGAGATGCCCCGTTTCCGCCGCCGTCAATGCCGCATCCATGGTCTCCCTGTCGCGCATTTCGCCGACAAGCAGTATATCCGGGTCCTGGCGCAGCGCTTCCCGTACCCCTTCGGCAAAGGACTGGAAGTGAATCCCATATTCCCGCTGGCTGATAAGGGCCAGCTCCCCCGGCACGACATATTCAATGGGATCTTCCAGCGTAATGATGTGGCAGCGGCGGTTGGCATTCGCCCAGCACAGTATTCGCCATAAGGCTGTCGTCTTGCCGCTCCCCGTCGGCCCGCATACCAGCACGAGGCCGTCGTCCAGTCCGCTCAGCCGCCGCAGCAATAGTTCGTCACCGTCAGGCGGCAGCGTATCGAGGGGATACAGTATCCGCACGACGACGTGAACGCCGGCTTGCTCGCGGCTTCCGTGAACGCGGCAGCGGACGCGCCCGTCCCAGGAAAAGGCCGTCGACACATAGGGCCGTCCGTCAAAGGGCTGGCCTAAGGTCTGCAGCCACGCGGAAATATCTTCACCTCCTACACGATGATTTCCCCAGGGAAATAGCTCTGCCCCCAGGCGCAGCAAAGGCAGCCGGCCTTCCTGCAAGTGAACGTCCGATGCTTGCGCTTGAACGGCGGCGGCGAGTACAGCGGCTATGTCCATACTTCGTCTCCTACATTGTAAACGCGGCCGATTTCCTCTGCGTCGGTCCAGCCCTCGGCTAAGGCCCGCTGCACCAGGGATTTCGTAAATATGGCTCCGTCCAGGGCTGCGGCCCCTGCGATAGCAGAAGCGCTTCCGTTTTTTCGGATACGGGCTTTGACGTGTTCTCCTACAGGCAGCACCTCGCACAAGCAGAACCGGCCGTCATACCCGCTGTGAAAGCAATGTCCGCATCCTTGATGCACAAAGGCCGACGGACTGCCGGGCTGTTCCTGTCTGCGGCAGCGGCTGCACAAACGGCGAACCAGTCGCTGCGACGTAATGCCGATGAGGGCGTCGGCAACTAAATACGGTGCGATGCCCATGTCGATCAATCTTACCGGCGCCTCCGCCGCGCTGGCCGCATGGAGGGTACTGAATACGAGGTGCCCCGTCAATGCCGCGCGGATGGCGATGCGGGCCGTCTCGACGTCGCGGATTTCGCCGATAACCAGGATATCCGGGTCCTGCCGCAGAAGAGCCCGCAGACCGTTGTGAAACTCCAAGCCGCACTTTACATGAATCTGACTTTGGCAGACTCCTTCCAATTTATATTCCACTGGATCTTCCAGCGTAGCGATGCTCACTTCCGGCCGGTGCAACTCCTGCAGGGCGGCGTATAAGGTCGTCGTCTTGCCGCTGCCCGTCGCGCCGCTGTACAAAAACAGCCCGCTGCTCCGCTTTGTCAGCTGCCGCAGCAACGCCGCCACATCGTCGCCAAGGCCCAGGCAGTCCAGATTCAGCGTTACCTGGCCGGCGTCCAGCAATCGGATGACCGTCTTTTCGCCGCGAATCGTCGGCATCGTACTGACGCGCATGTCGATGGGACGGCGTCCATCGGGCCAGACGAATCGCCCGTCCTGCGGCAGGCGCTTGTTGGCAATATCCAGGCTGGCCAAAATCTTGATGCGCGCCGTCACCGCATCGAGTCGTTCCGCCGGCAACTCTCCTACGGACATCAGCACGCCGTCGCGGCGCAGGCGGATACGAACGGCCCGGTCCATCGGCTCGATGTGAATGTCGCTGGCGCCGGAATCGGCGGCGTAAACCAGCAGTTCCGATACGATTTCATGGGCCGTGCCGCGAAAGGCCGGCCGGGACGGCCTCGTATATTCCATGATGCTCCTCCTTTCTCGTCGGGGTTACACCGTCATCATACCACGTCCCGGAGCGGCCTCTGAAAAATTTAATCTACCTTTAATGTGCAAACTGCCGATTTTAATGCATCTCTCAGAATCGCTTCATGTACGGCTCATAATAGACGCCGGCTGACTGGTATTGACGGAAATTGACGGAGCAGCCAAATTTTTAAAGCCTCTCTTTTTATGGTATGATTAGCATAGTATTTTCACAGAACGAAAGGAGTCCCGCCTATGGATGAGGCTATCCTGCATGGCTTAAACGCCGAACAGCGCGCCGTCGTCGCCGATTTGGATCATCATATATTGTTAAACGCGCCGGCCGGCACGGGAAAAACCAACGTGCTGGCCCGCCGCGTCGCCGCTATCGTCGAGTCGGGACGAGCCGAAGGAGCTCAGATTCTCTGCCTGACCTTTACGAACCGGGCCTGCAAAGAATTGAAACATCGAATTTTTTCTACGGCACACGAAAAAGGCCTCGACGTCGTCGTCAAGACCATTCACGGTTTCTGCTACTCTCTCATCAAGGAAGAAAGCAAGGCCGGCTCCGACGTATGCAGCGATTTTCTCGTCTACGACGACGAGGACTGCAAAAACATCGTCGCCAGCCTGCCCCTTTCTCTCGATGTATCTGCCCGGGGAAGGATGCAGAATATACAAAATTTCATAGAAGCGTCCAAAAAATACTGCGCCCTCCATGACTGCCAAAGCGGCGACGTACTGGCCGACTTTGCCGCCGGCGCTGCGGCTGTCTGCCGGGACGACGGCTGTCTCCGCTCGTTCTGCACGAATTATACGGACAGCGTCGACGCCGAGCTGGAACAGTGGCTGGCAATAAACGGCGTCGGCCTCATGGAGCAGTACGCCGCGGCGTTGTCGGCCAACCATGCCCTGGACTTTGAAGATCTCATCGTCCGGGCCTCTCTCCTGCTGCGGCAGGACGACGTATGCCGGCGCTGGCAAAACCGCTTCGCCTACATCGCCATCGACGAAATGCAGGATACGAGCGACATCGAATACGACCTCATTTCCCGCCTGTTTCCGGGGCGTATCATCCTCCTCTGCGGCGATTATTTCCAGACCATTTACGAATGGCGCGGCTCTCACCCCGACGCCATACTGCGCCGCTTCACTGCGGACTACCATCCCGTCCGCATTACCTTTACGATAAATTACCGGGCTACGGAAACGCTGCTCCAGGCGTCGTCAGACTGTCTGGCCAACCTGTTCGGCCCGTCTGTCGCCTCTTTTTATCCCGCGCCCGGCACAGCTGCCGGCCATGAACAGGGCGAACCCATCGTCGCCGTGGAAACGGCCCATTTCATGGAAGAAGCGCGCTGGATATTCCGTCAAATCGCCGCATTGCCGCCGCAGGAACGGACTAGAGCCTGCATCATGACCCGGACGAATCGCTGCAATAAGGTCATCTGGAACGGCGTCCGCTCGCACAATGAGGGACTGCCGCCGGAACAGCGCCTGCCCTTTACGATGATCGACCAGTTTCAGTTGTTTAAACGGCAGGAATGCAAGGACGTCACGGCCTTTCTGCGCCTGACGATGAACAAGCACGACACCCTGAGCCTGAAGCGCATCCTCCTGCGCTTTGCCGAACGCGTCGGCCGCCGCACCATCGACACCATCGAGAGCCCGTCGTACCGCCGCCTGGGTCTGGGGCTGTGCGACTTCATCGACGGCGACGCCCTAGCCTTCGGCGATCCCTTCGGCCTGCTGCTGACGGCGTTGGAAAAAGGCAATGTCGTCGTCTTCGACGTAGAGAGCACCGGCACGGACACGACGCGGGACGACATCATTCAGATTGCCGCGATCCGCCTGAACGAGCGCTGCGAAATCGCCGGGAAATTCAACGCCTACGTCCGGCCCAGCCGCAGCGTCGGCGATTCGTACTATATCCACCATATCAGCGACGAACTGCTCCGCCGCGAAGGCCGCGACCCCAAGGAAGCCCTCGCCGACTTTCTCCGGTTTGCCGACGGCGCCGTCATCGTCGGTCACAACGTGTCCTACGACCTGCGCATCCTGCGCAGCGAGCTGCGACGCCTGTCCATGGACAGCCCCGACGACATCGCCTATTACGATACGTTGGATATATTCCGCCGCTTTTATCCCAACCTGCCCAATCACAAGCTCAGCTATTTGAGCAACCGTTTCACGCCGGACACCCAGTCGAGCCACGACGCCTTCGACGACATCGTCGCCACGGCGGCCATCCTGCGCTACGCCCTGGACGAGCACATCCGTCCCTATACGGCCCAGCGCCGGTCCTGCATGGCCATTTATGCCTCGTTGTTTAAACCGGTAAGCGAAAAACTCCACGAACTGCGGCAGCTGTCGTACACGCAGCGCCCCTGCGAGCTCATCGCCGCCGTCATGCTCCGCTGCGGCGTAAAAGACTACTATGAAGGGCGGCAGAGCCGCACAGAACAAGAAGAACACATCGACCGCATGGAAAATATCCGCAAGCTGTACAGCCTGGCTAAGGAAACGGACACCCCCGGCCAGGACCCGCACGACGCCCTGACGGAATTTCTCCAGCTCACGGCCCTGTCCAACAGCGAATTAGACAGCCTGCTGGAAAAAAAGCCCCAAATCCCGATTATTACAGTACATCAGGCTAAGGGGCTGGAGTTCGATTATGTATTTTTAGCGTGCCTTCAGGACGGCGTCTTTCCCTTGTCCCGCACTGCCGATGACAGCCGCGAGCTCGACGAGGAAAAGCGGCTGTTTTACGTCGCCATGACGCGAGCCAGGAAACGGCTGTTCCTAAGCTGGCACCGCCGCGAAGGAAAGCACGTCTACGGGCCAAGCCGGTTTATCGCCGCCATTCCCGGCCAGTATCTGTTACAGGAGGCCGGCCAGGCCAAATAAGAGGCCCAGGACGCCGGAACCGAGAAGCACTTTGATGACGCCGAATTTCCGGCGGATGGCCGCCAAGGCCAGCAGCAGGATAACCAACGCGCTGACTTTAAAGTCGGCAAAATCATGGGGAATCGCTTCGGCGTTCCACAAGGCCAGCAGAATAAAGCTCAGGCTGGCCGAGCAGATGAGGGCTACGACAGCCGGACGCAGGCCGTTCAGGATGCCGCGGACCGGGCCGATGTCACCGTATTTTAAGAAAATGCGGGCAAAGGCGATGCCGATGAAAAAGGACGGCGTGACAAAGCCGACGGACGCGCAGATAGCGCCGCCTAACCCGGCAATGCGCGTGCCGGCGAAGGTCGCTGCATTGAGGCCGATAGCGCCGGGCATCATCTGGGACAAGGTGAAAATATCGACGAATTCGCTCATAGTCATCCAATGATACGTATCGACGACGCAGTGCTGAATGAGGGGCATAGACGCGTAGCCGCCGCCGACGCAGAACAGGCCGACCTTGCAGAATTCAATAAACAGTATAGCGTATATCATATGGCATCCTCCTAATTGTACTTGGCGGCGCGCATGCACATAAACCCGATGATGCCGTCGATTACGATCAATTCCATAATATTGATATCAAAAACGATGCTGCTGACAAAAGTTCCGACGATAATCAGCATGGGCAGGACCAATTTCTTTTTTACCTGCTTGACTAACAAGTCGATTGCTACGTTGACGATGAGCGCCGTCGCGCCGCACTGCATGCCCCGCAGGATCATGCGGACGATTTCGCTCTGGACAAAGTAGTCGTAGCAGTACGAAACGATGGACAGGGTAATGAGCGGCGGCAGTATTGTCGCCACCAGGGCCACGAGGGTCCCCAGAACGCCGGCCATGCGGTAGCCTAAGATGATGGCGCAGTTGGCCGCGATGACGCCCGGCATGGACTGCGCTACGGCCACCATATCTAAGGCGTCCTTGTCGTTAATCCAATGGTATTCATCTACGTATTTCGCTTTTAATAAGGGAATGATAATAAATCCGCCGCCGACGGTAAAGGCGCTGACGAGAAAGGTCGCCTTAAACAGCGTCCAATAAAAATGGGCGTCTCTCGGCTTATCCATAATACTGGGTCTAGGTTCCATAGGAAAACTCCTTCCGTGTGATATCTTTTCATCGTCGATTATACCACGAAGCAATATATATTAAAAATATTGGTTTTATTGCCCATACATATGAAAATCATATATAAAGAGGTGCCTTATATGGACATTCGCCAACTACTTTACTTTATTACCGTCGCCGAAGAAGGCCAAATCACGGCGGCGGCTAAAAAACTGCATATGGCCCAGCCGCCCTTGAGCCAGCAGATGAAGCATCTGGAAGACGAGCTGGGCGTCGCCCTGTTCAAGCGTGGCTCCCGGCAGACGGAGCTGACCGACGCCGGAAAAATCCTGTTTCGCCGGGCCCAGCAGATCATCAATCTGTCCGACTCGACGCTGCGGGAAATCAAGGACTTTAAGGAAGGCGTCTACGGCACCTTGTCCATCGGCATGGTATCGTCGTCAGGCAGCGTCATCCTCCGCCCTTTTATGCAGCAGTTTCATCGCCAGTACTGCGGCGTGCGCTTCGAGGTGTACGACGGCAATACCTTCAAGATCATCGATCTCCTGACGAAGGGCCTCATCGAAATCGGCATCGTCCGCACGCCCTTCAATTACGAGCCCTTTCACTACAAGTTCCTCAGCGAAGAGCCCATGGTCCTGGCCTTGACCGACGAGCTGGACTGGTGTCCCCGCCGCGATACGGTCTCCCTGAGGGAATTGGCCGACAAGCCCCTCATCCTGTACCGCCGCTTCGACCAGCTCGTCCAGGATACGTGCGCCGCCCAAAACATGACGCCGACGATCTTCTGCCGCAGCGACGACGCCCGCACGAGCCTCCTGTGGGCCAACGCCGGATTGGGCATGGCCATCCTTCCCCAATCGGCCTTCACGCTGGCGACGCACTCGCGTCTGCACGTAAAAATCATCGACGAGCCGCGGCTCTATACGCGCCTGACCGCCATTTGGATGAAAAACCGGTATTTCTCGTCCCTGGCGGAAAAATTTATCGAAGCCTTCTCCTAACCACGACAAAAAAGCAGCCTGTCCCTTTGGCAAGCTGCTTTTTCGCATATATGCAGTTATCGGTGAAGCTGCTCCATGTCGGCCCCTTCGTGCGCTAAGAGCTGTATTTTCTTATCGATGCCGCCGGCATAGCCTGTGAGGCGGCCCTTCGCGCCGACGACGCGGTGGCACGGAATGATGATGGAAATAGGATTATGTCCGACAGCTGTTCCTACGGCCCGGGCGGACGAGGGTATCCCGCGCAGCGCTGCCGCTTCCTCGGCTATCTGGCCGTACGTCTTCGTCTGCCCATAGGGAATGTGACACAGGAGCTGCCACACGCAGCGCTGAAAGGCCGTCCCCTGAGGTGCTAAGGGCAAGGCCAGGATGGACGGCCGGCGGCCGGCAAAATATTCGTCAAGCCAGCCCTTCGCCTTAGCCAAGGTCGGCGTTTCTCCATCGGACACATCGTCCTCGTCCAAGGACGCCAGATAATATTTCTGCCCTTTGATCCACAGTCCGGCCAGGCAGCCGTCTTTTTCCACTAAGGTTAATTCGCCTACAGGCGACAGATACGTCGTCTTCCAATACATCGTCGTGCTCCCGTCTAGTTTGCTTCGTTCTTTCGGTCTGTCGTTTCCGCCTTGACGGCCCCTTCGGCCGCTTGCTTTGCTTCCGACGCTTCGGCTTTCACCGCGTCGGCCCCGTCTTTGACGGCGTCGCTCGTCTTATTGACTTCTTCCTTGAATTCGCGCAGGCTCGTCCCCATCGCTTTTCCCAGGCCGGCGACTTTTTTCCCGCCGAACAAGATCAAGACAATCAATAAGATAACTATCAATTCCTGTGCGCCTAAATGCATGGTGTGTCCCTCTTTCTTTATAAAAACGTCGCCTTTATTGTATCACGGCCTGCAAAAATAAAAAAGCGCCGCCGCAAAAACTTTACAAATCTTCCGCCGCCATGGCGAAGGCTTCAAAGGCGCCGTCCATGCGCGACAGCGGCTCGATGCCGGACGTGACGTGTCCCAAGAGAACGCGGCCGTCCGACGCGTCCATATCGCGGCAGCAGATATATACCTCTTTGGCCTGGACGTCCAGGACGACGTCGCCGATGACCGGCGCTTCTACTCCGCCGCGAGTTCCTTGGAAAACGCCGTCAGGCACGCCGGCTACGACAATCCGCTCGGGCTTCCTCTCCAGCTGGATGGACAAGGGCTGCCGTTCGGCAAATTCCATCGCCGCTTCTTTGTCGAGCAAGCCGACACGGGCCCGGCCTCCTTCGAAGGCCACGTCTATCTGACGGGCATAGGCCGGCTGGACCGGCGCAATGACGACGACTTGCTCTTCCGTCGCATCGGCCCTGCCCGGCCCAAAGGCACAGAAGGCGGAAACGAGGACAGCCGCTCCGATGATTCCGGTCAATAAAGCTATTCCTTTCATCGTTTCCCCTCCATTTCTATGCGCTCATCTGCTTATTGCACGGCGTGAATATCCTTAAGCCATTTCGACACGGCTGCCGGGTCGGACGAATCGCTGCCCCGCACGAGCTGCGCCCCTGCCGCCGATTTCTGCGCGTCGGCCATACTGCCGCTGATAGGCGTGCCGCCAGTCGTGCAGAAGGGAACAACAGTCTTGCCCTGTAAATTGTAGCTTTCCAGGAAGGTGTACACGAACATCGGCGCCTTGCCCCACCAAATCGGGTAGCCGACGAACACGACGTCGTACTGATCCATGTTGTCTACCGTATTGGCAACGGCCGGACGGGCGTTTTCATTCATTTCCTTCTTGGCAATATCGACGCATTCGCGGTAATCGCCGGGATATGGCGTCTGCGGCTGGATAAAGAAGATATCGGCGCCCGTTTCCCGCTGAATCTGTTCGGCAACGGCTTTCGTATTGCCGCTCCACGAATAGTAGGCTACGAGGACCTTCTTGCCCTGCAGGCCGCCGTCTATCGTATCAGCAATAGCTCCCGCCTTCGCCTGGGGAGCCGCCGCGCTGGCCGAGCCGCTTTCCGACGCGCCGCAGCCGACGAGCATCAGGGCCGCAAAGGCCGTTACTATCATCATAACTAATTTTTTCATCCTATCTCACTCCTATTTCAGCTGACGATACTGGGCGTCGTCTACAGCTTCAAGCCATTCATTGGACGCGCCTTCAGCCGGCACAGCGATGGCAATGTGGGCAAACCAGCTGTCCGGAGCTGCGCCGTGCCAGTGCTTCACTTCCGGCGGAATGTTGACGACATCGCCGGGATGAAGCTCCTGAGCCGGCTTGCCCCATTCCTGATAATAGCCCCGTCCCGACGTGCACAAGAGGATCTGGCCGCCCTTATGGTGGATGTGCCAGTTGTTGCGGCAGCCCGGCTCAAAGGTGACGTTGGAAATAGACAGGCCCTCTGTCGTCAGGGGATTTAAATAGCTCTGGCCGATGAAATACTGGGCGTAGGCGTCGTTGGATTTGCCGAGGCCGAACATACCTGCGCCGGCTTCGGCTTCGGACATGGCGGCGCGTTGAACCGGCTGAACCGTATCGGCAGCCATGCTCTGTGAAGGGCTCGCAGCCGCAAAGGACAGAGCCGCCAGCGTCATCATGAGAAAAGGCATTATCTTTTTCATCAGTCATTCTCCTTTAGCAAAAAGTATTATTTTAACTTATTGTATGCTTCGGCATCGACAGGTTCGCACCATTCGTTGGACGCCCCTTCTGCCGGTACTTCGATGGCCACGTGGGCAAACCAGCTGTCGGGAGCCGCACCGTGCCAGTGCTTCACTTCCGGCGGAATGTTGACGACGTCGCCGGGATGAAGTTCCTGCGGTTCCTTGCCCCATTCCTGATAGTAACCGCGGCCTGACGTGCACAAGAGAATCTGACCGCCCTTGTGGTGAATGTGCCAGTTGTTGCGGCAGCCCGGCTCAAAGGTGACGTTGGCCGTAACCAAACGATCCTTTGTCAGCAAATTCAAATAGCTCTGGCCGACAAAATACTGGGCATAGGCGTCGTTCGTCTGGCCTAAGCCGAACAGCCCTGCTTTTTCTTTTTCATCCATCGTATATCCTTCTTTCTCTGCAAACGAAATTTGCATAGTTAGTCAATAGAAATCAGCTCGTATTGGTCGTTGCCCATCTTGAGGTCGCGCATGGCCTGCAGCTGATGGAGGCCGCGGCGCGATTCGATGCGTTCCACCAAGTCATGATTCTGGCTCGACGGCAGGCCGTATACCAAGTCGACGCTGGCCTGGTCGACGGCAAGAATATCCGTCGAGGCTACGATGCCAATATCGGGGATGGTCGGCTCCGCCGCGCTGGTGCCGGCGCAGTCGCAGTCGACGGACATGCGGCGCATGACGTTGATAAACACGATGTGCTTGCCGAAATAATCGACAGTCGCCTTCGCCGAATCGGCCATGAGCTCCATGAGATGCTCCTTCGCCGGCCAGGCACCCCAGTCTTCCGGCGGCGTACCCGTCACGCCGTGAACCTGCCGCTTGCCAACCTGTCCCGACGCGCAGCCGATGGCGATATTCTTCATGGAGCCGCCGAAGCCGCCCATGGCGTGGCCCTTGAAGTGGGTCAGGACGACCATGGAGTCGTAGTTTACGATGTGGCCGCCCATGGCGACTTCTTTCAAATGCTTGCCGCCGCGGACGGGCAGATTGACGTCGCCGAATTCGTCCATAATATCGACGGGACAGAAAGTCCAGCCGTTGACTTTCAGCGTTTCCCGATGGCCTTCCGTCGTGTAGCGGTCGCCGGCATACAGCGTGTTCGTTTCGACGATCGTGCTGTCGGGAATATGAGCCATGAATTCCTTTACCATATCCCGCGGCAGGATGTTCGGGCCGTGCTTTTCGCCGGTGTGGAGCTTGACGGCTATCTTGCCGTAAATGCCTTCGTTGATCTTATCGTACAGCTGAATCAGATGGGCCGCGTCGATGTACTTCGTAAAGTACACCTTGGCCCGCGAGCCCGCCGTCGCTTTACCCGTCACGTCGGCCGCCCCGACGACGGGAGCTTGGGCCAGCAAGTCCGTCAGGCCTACGCCCGACAAGGCCACGCCGGCAGCCGTTACGCCGGCCAATTTAAAGAAATCTCGTCTCGACAAATCTTTCATTTAAAGTCACTCCTTTGTGTAGTCGTCATATATAAATGTATATTATCTATATACTTTAATTATGTTTCATTATAACTGTTAGAGTTAACTTTATGTCAAGATATTTCTCCGTAAAATTTACCGTCCTGCAGCTTATTCGGCGTATACTTCCTTAGCCATGTTGAAGGCCGCCCAGGCCTTCGGCCAGCCGACGTAGAAACCCAGCTGCGTGATGATTTCCGCCATTTCTTCCTTCGTCACGCCGTTTTTCTTAGCCGTCGCCAAGTGGTATTTCAGCGAGCTGTCGATGACGCCCGAGCCGATGAGCGAGCACACCGTCACGATGCTGCGGTCGCGGAGGGACAATTTGTCGTTGCGCGACCAGACTTCGCCGAATAAAATGTCGTCGTTGTAGCGGGCAAATTCAGGGGCAAATTCGCCGAGCTGATCCCGTCCTGCTGTCTGTACAATTTTTACTGCTTTCTTTTCCGTTTGATTTTCTGCCATTGCAATCGCTCCCATCGGTACTAATGTCGTCGTAATCATAGCTGCCGCAACGATAGCGGCAACTTTTTTCTGCATCTTCAAAAAGTTCATTTCAAGACCTCCCTATCAGGTACAGAATAATACATGTATAAGCTTATAAGCTGGCCCCCAGGCGGTAGGCCTGGTCGGGGAACTGGGACTGCTCGATGAGCGCCCTGTAGCCGCAGCCGACGGCTAATACTTGCCCGACGTCGGTCCATTCCATGTAGCGCACGAGCGTTTCATAATGGTGGACGAGGGCCTCCATCGTCCAGTCAGCGCTGTTCCATGCCGTAGCCATGAGAATGGATTTCTTGCCGTGAAGCCGTCCCGTCCGCGAATAGAAGCGGTCGACGACGGTCTTGAGCTGAGCCGACATGCCGTAATAGTACAGCGGCGTGACCAGCACGATCAAATCCATTTCCAGCATCTTCGGCATGAGCTTCTGCGAAATAGCGTCGTTAAAGATACAGTCGCCGTCCATGCCGCAGTGGTCGCAGCCCTGACAGGGATGCGTATCTTCAAAGGCCGCGTCAAAGCGGAATACATTGTGCCCTGCCGACTGGGCTCCTTCGATAAACCGGTCGGCTAATACATCCGACGTTCCCTCTCTATGAGGGCTTCCCGTCACTACGACGATATTCATAGGCTTACCTCCTCCAACGATACCGGACGCGCTTTCGGCCCGGGTCAATATATTTCCGCAGCCGCTGAGAAACAAGGTCAGGGCGCCGGCTCCGGTCCATTTCAAAAATTCCCGCCGGTCCATGCCAACCGCCTCCCTTACGTCCCAACGTTGGCCGCCAGCACCGACGGCGACGGCTTGCCTTCGTCGAGGGCGCCGACGACTTTATGGGGCAGGTAAAATTGTTCCAGCCGCGCCATGTCGTCTTCCGTCAGCGTCACGTCAAATGCGCCGGCCGCGTCGTCTAAGTAGCTCATCTTCGTCGCGCCGATAATAGGAGACGCCACGCCCTTGGCAAACTGCCAGGCCAATGCGATCTGGGTCATCGTCGCGCCGTGTTCCGCCGCGATGTCCTGCACCTGTTTGACGATGCGCGAATCCATGACCTGCGTACTGTCGTACTTTTCTACAGCGACCTTGTCGGTCTGGCTGCGCAGGGTATCAGCCTTCCACTCAGGCCGCGCCAGCCGTCCTGCCGCCAAGGGACTGTACGGCGTCAGGGATACGTTCATCTGGCTGCAGATGGGAATGAGTTCCCGTTCATCTTCACGGTACAGCAGGCTGTAGTGATTCTGCATGGACGAGAAAGGCGTCCAGCCGTTTCGCTCCGCTGCCAGCTGCATATTGTAAAACTGGTAGCCGTACATGGCCGACGCGCCTAAGGCCCGCACCTTGCCGGCTTTGACCAGGCTGTCCAACGCTTCCATCGTTTCCTCCATAGGCGTGCCGTAATCGAAGCGGTGAATAATGTACAAGTCGAGATACTCCGTGCCGAGGCGGCGCAGGGTGCCGTCAATTTCCCGCTGTATGGCCTCCTTGGATAAATGGCCGTCGTTAAAATAGACCTTCGACGCCAGGACGACCTTGTCCCGGGCCGCGTTGTTCCTGATAGCCCGGCCCAGATATTCTTCGCTCGTGCCGGCAGAATAGCAGTTTGCCGTATCGAAAAAGTTGATGCCCAAATCCAGGGCGTGCTTGATAATGGCTTCGCTGTCCTGCAGATTCAAGGTCCAGGCGTGCATCTGGCTGGCCCGGTCGCCAAAGCTCATGCAGCCGAGGCACAGCTTGGAAATCGTAATATCCGTATTGCCTAATTTCGTATACTCCATATGATATCCCCCTTCCTATGGATGTACCTGCTCGATATGGAGCGTGCCGCTCAGCTTCTCAATCTGGCCGGCATCTTCTTCTACATATCCTAATTCGTACAGCTCGCCGCCGTTCAGAGGCGCGTAGAACAATACGACGTCGTCCCACGGCGCGTAATAGGCTACCATGCCCACCTTCGGCTTAGCCATAGGCGTATCGGCCGTATTGAGCTTTTTCGGCGGATAGAAAATCTTTTCGTTCGTGCTGTAGTTTTCCACCGCAATATCCAGAGGCAGCTGAGCGCACAAATCCTTCGCCGCCGGGCTGCCGTTCAAATGCAGGGTCAAGGTCGTCCCCTGGCTGTCCGTCACGCGGACAAGCTGCTCCGCCGCCGGCATTTGCTGTGCCGCAGCCTTTGCCTGTTCTGCCGGACGAGTGGAAGAACCCCTACTCTCCGCCGCCGAGCCGCAGGCCGTCAGCGACAGGACGGTCAGGGCAACGGCCCCAGCCATTAGATACTGCTTGACCAGTCTCATACTCTCTTTCCTCCTCGTCATAAAACTTTTTCCTTATGCTGACGGATTTGATAGCGCAGATAATCGAGCCAGTCCAATTTTTTCTGATGGAAATGGATTTCGTCAACGGCCTGCTGGCGCAGCTTGTCCAGCATCTTCAGCCGCGCGTCCCTCGTGTCGCCGCCGGACAAGAGAAGGCCCATGTACGCCTCTACCTCTTCGTTCGTAAACCCTACGTCGTGAAGGGTCATGATCAGGCTCAGCCGCTCTACATCCATATCGTCGTACTGCCATTGGCCCATAACGCATTTTACGGAGCTGCACAAGCCCAGCTTCTCGTATTCCTCCAGTACGCTCTTGGGAATGCAGTACCGTTCGCATACTTCGTCAATGGTCATCGGATCCCTCCTCTCGTCGTTCCTTTCTATGGTTCCAGTATACGTCCCGCCGGAACCATCGTCCAATACTTGTATTCTTTGTTAAGAAATACAATTCAGGCATGGTTTAACCAGCAGAGACCCTTAGGAAAAAAGAAAGGGGGCGCGGTGTCTCGGCCGCATAACCGGAGCGCCGCGCCCGTTTCGAGGCGTTACCGTATGAAGTTGGTGTATATCTGTTCTTCCCGCTTAGGCAGGGACACGCCGTTCTGCAGGGCCGTTTCCTTGCATTTCAAGAAGAAGGCCATGTTTCGAGCCAGGGTGCGCATGGTCTGCAGGCCTTCGGCGTCTTGCCGCACGTCGTCAGGGCAGTGGCCGTGAACCATATTCCAGTACTGCGAGGAAATAATCGGCATCTGCATGAGGCCGAAGTATTTATTCAGCTGGTCGTACGTCGCCGTCGTGCCGGCGCGGCGGGCTGAGACGACGGCGGCCGCAGGCTTCAGGTAAAAGGGCATATCTTCCCGGCGCTGCCCGGCGTAGAAGGCCCGGTCCATAAAGGACGTAATGGCTCCGCCGGCGGCGGCCCAGTGGACAGGCGAGCCGAAGACAAACCCGTCGCAGTCTCCGGCCAGCTTCAAAAATTCGTTGACCTTGTCGTCGTCGAATACGCAGCGGTGCAGGTCGTCGCATCGGCAGCAGCCGATACAGCCGCGGACGGCCTGATTGCCGATCCAGAAATGTACCGCTTCTACGCCTTCCTCGCGCAATGTCTTCGCGACTTCGTCCAAGGCCGTATAGGTGCAGCCCTTTTCGTGCGGGCTGCCGTTGACTAAGATGACTTTCATATTCCGTCTCTCCTATCATTTATTCGCCTAATACTCTTTTCGCTACCGTCATGGCGTTATCGCCTGCCGCCTTGCCGACGCGCTGTCCCAGCAGCTTCGCCATGGCTTTCAGCTGATCGCCCGTCACGCCGTTATGCATAGCTACGTTCATATGAGACGCCAGCTGAGCGTTGACGTTGCCGATGCCTGCCAGCATAGATACGGTAGCCAGTTCCCGTTCGTTCCACATCAGAACCGTCCGTTCAAAAATATCTCCGAAAAGATGCTCCTTCAGAAAATCGCTGATCGTCGGGCAAAATTCATACACGTTCCCCTTGACCGGGTGGCCGACAAGCTTCGTCTGGTTCGCATCGCCAATGGCGTGACGATCTCGGTTCGGATCGACTGGGTCGGCGTCAGGCCCCATCGTATCGGTAATGCCGCGAGCCTTTCGTTCTTCCAGCACCGTCATGAGCGTATTCAGTCCGTTCAGGCTGCGGGGAAATCCGGCATAAGCATAGAGCTGTACCAGCAGTTCCTTTTCTTCGTTGACCGTCAGGCCGTTGTTTAATCCGTCAGCCAAAGCAGTCTTCAAGCTTTCCAAATCGCCTTGGGCAGCAAAGGCCGATATGACGACGATCGACTCCTGCCGAGGCGACAGCACCTTATCCTCCGCCGGAGCTGCCGCGAAAGCCGCGCCGCCGACGGTCATCAGAACGAACAGGGACATTAAGAAAAGCAATCGTTGTTTCATACTCCTCCGCTCCCTTCTTCACGATTATTTATATCCCAAATTTCCTAACCAGGCGTAAATAGGCGACGTCGACGCAATATCCGTGCGGTATACAGCAAAGGCGCTGCTGCCGAATTGCGCGCCCGGCTCGGCTGCCTGCAGGCGTTCCACCGTTCCCGTCAGTCCGCTGCCGCCGTGCGTCGCAAAGACGTATATCTGCTTGCCGGACAAATCGTAATTGTCCAGGAAGGTGTACACCGGCATAGGCGCGTCGTACCACCAAATAGGATAGCCGAGGAAAATCGTGTCGTACCGGCTCAAATCGCCGATAGTATCCTTAATGGCCGGATGAACACCTTGCTCCCGTTCGCTCTTCGCCTGGTCGGTCAGGGCGTCATGATCCGTCGGATAATCGACTTGCCGTTCGATACGGAATATATCGGCGCCCGTCTTATCCTGAATCACCTGGGCCACGTACTGCGTCGAACCCTGTACGTCGTACTTCTGCGCCGTTTCCGGCTCGGAGAAATACACGACGGCAACGCGGCTCTGACCGCCGGACTTCGCTTCCGGCACGGCGGTTCCCTTGATGGACGCCGAGGCGTCGGCGTCGACGGCAATCCCTCTCGACTGCGGAGCCGAAGCCGTTTCAGCTTCCTTCTGCGGCGTTGCGCAGGCCGTGACGGTAATCGCCGTTAAGGCGGATACGATAAGCGCTGCTAATTTTTTTCTGTTCATAAGACATATCCTCCCTTATTGCTGCTGTTCGCCGTGATGACGGCCTTACTGCACAAGGCGGCCGCCCCACGACGCATGTATTCATAATATCGCGCCGTTCGTCGCAATGTCAACACGCTGCGTTCTGTCTTCTTACTGCAGATGGGCGTTAAAAAACTTCGTCAGCTTCTGAGAAATAATATCGACGTATTCCGGTACCCAGTAGGTCTGGATATGCGTCGCTCCCGGCACGAGGAACAACTCTTTATCCTTCGTCCCCGTCGCCTTGGAAAACGCGTCCTGCGTCATGTACAGCGAGTCGGCCTTTTCCCCGGCAATCATGAGCAAGGGCTGATGAATCAAATCCATGTTGTGCGATGCGTCGAAGGCCGTCAAATCCATCAGGCTGCTGACCGTATAGGTAAAGGTCGAATTGGGATGGGCGTAGTTGACGCCGTAGTAATAATAGCCTTCGCGGTACAAATCAAAGGGCAGCTTGTCGGCCTGTTCCGGCGTAAGGACTTTTTCCGTCCGCGGCGTATAGTCGATTTGTCCCGTCGTCACTTCTTTCTGACGGGCCGCCGCAGCTTGGGTGATGGTCTTCTGCGCTACGGCCGGGTCAGGGGTCGTCGCGCCGTAGCCGTCCTTACGGACGATGCCGCTGTTGAACATGCTCAGCGTCGCCACGGCCTTGACGCGCGGGTCTGTCTGGACGGCCTTCAGCGTATAGCCGCCGCCTCCGCAAATGCCCAGCGCGCCGATGCGGCTTTCATCTACGCCGGGATAGAGGGAAATAATGTCGACCATGCCGTGAATATCTTCGACGCGGTACTGGGGCTTATCGGTATGGCGGGGATATCCGCCGCTGGCTCCCTGGTAGGACGCGTCGGCGGCAATCGTGATATATCCCTGTTCAGCCAGCAGCTGGGCGTACAGGCCGGCGACCTGTTCCTTCGTGCCGCCGTTCGGATGGGCGACGACGACAGCTGCATAAGACTTATTGGGGTCGTAGTTCGCCGGCGTATAGACGTTGGCGGCAATCTGAATGCCGTTCAGGTCGTATGTAATAGGATGAATATTGACCTGGCCCGGCACATTTTCCTTAATAGCCCCGTCGTAGACAAGGCCGTACGGATTGCCCTTGTATTTGACGACATCTTCTACCGGCACATTGGCAAAGGTCTTCGCCTGGCCGCTTTGCTTGTTAAATACAGGTAAATGACGCGTGCCGATAGGCGGTACGGCGTTCGCCGCCGCGGCATAAGCCGGCGTAAAGCCGACGCCCATCGCGGCCGTTCCCAGTAAAGCGCACAGCAATGCTTTTTTATACGTTTTCATAATACATGCCTCCCGATACTTTAGATTTTCTATGGTTATAAGTCTCGCAGCGAAAGAAATGTACGTTGCCAATATCTCTCGCCTTTGATATAATTAGTTTAAAACTTCAAGTCAACTTGATGTCAATAGGAAATGCAATGATGTTACGATAAACGAGGTGACATTTCATGGAATACACCATCGGCGAATTAGCGCAGAAAATGAATATTTCCACGCCGACGCTCCGCTATTACGAAGACCAGGGCTTGCTGCGCCATATCAAGCGCCTGCCCAACGGCCGCCGCGTCTACACGCAGAAAGACGTCGTCATGCTCAACACCATCGAATGCCTGAAAAAGGCCGGCATGAGCCTCCAGGACATCAGCCAGTACATCGACTGGTGTGAAGAAGGCTTCCCGTCCGTCCAAAAACGCTACGAACTATTCGTCCGCAAGCAGGAAGAAATAGAGCAGCAAATCGCCGACTTGCAGAAAATCCTGGCGACGCTGCGGTGGAAACGCAATTTCTACCAAAAAGCCCTGGAGTCAGGCGAGCTTACCATCTGCGACGCCGACAGAGAAAAAATAGCTGAGGCCATCATCGACGACGCCCTTTAATAGATCACAGCAGACCCTGCCTTGCGGCAGGGCTTTTTTTCTGCCGTTCCGCCCCTACTTCCGCAGCTTCCGGGCCTTTACCATGTCATAAAACCATTCAACCATCTTCGGGTCGTAGTGAGAGAAAAACAGACTTTCCTTCTCATCCAGTCCTTCGAGCTCCTTCATTTCGCCGTCCGATAAGGAAAAATCGAAAATATCGAGATTTTGGGTCATGCGATCCTTATGGACCGACTTGGGAATGACGACGATATCCTTCTGCAGGAGGAAGCGCAGCGCCGCCTGGGCTGCCGTCTTGTGGTGAGCCGCGCCGATGCGCTGCAGCACAGGATGAGTAAAGAAATCCTTGCGGCCTTCGGCAAATGGGCCCCAGGATTCGTGAACGACGCTGTACTTGTCCATAATAGCGTGCAGCTCCGCCTGCTGATGGAATACGTGCGTTTCTACCTGATTCACTGCCGGCATGACTTCCACATTGTGGCACAAGTCGATGAGGCGGTCGGCAAAGAAATTAGATACGCCGATAGCCCGCAGCTTGCCGGCCTTATACGCCTCTTCCATGGCCCGGTACGTTCCGTAATAGTCGCCAAAGGGCTGATGAATCAGCATGAGATCGATATAATCAGTCTGGAGACGGCGCAGGGAATCGTCGATCGACGCCTTCGCCTTTTCGTATCCGGCATTGGCAATCCAGATTTTCGTCGTCAAAAAGATGTCGCCGCGCACGACGCCGGACTGCCGCAGCCCTTGCCCTACTTCGTATTCATTGTCGTAGGACTGCGCCGTGTCGATGAGGCGGTACCCTGCATGCAGGGCATCTTCGACGCAGCGCACGCATTCGTCCGGCGAAACCTGATAGACGCCGTAGCCGACGGCAGGCATTTCTACGCCGTTATTTAAGGTAATATAGTTCATACTCTCTCGCTCCTTATCAATCCATATTAATCAAAATGTTTTTCTTTCATCCACCGTTCCATGACATCGGCGACGTCCCGGTTATTTAAATCCGACATGAGAAAATGCGTGTTGCCGTATATCCCTATATCGGGCAAATAGATAAGCGTCGCGTCGCCGCCGCAGCGGTTCACCGCGTCGACCCAGGCCTTGGCAAGGTTTAAGCGCACCCGCCAGTTGTCCAATCCCCAGACAGGCGTCTGCTCTACCGGGATATTGCCGCCGTACAGCACCAGCACGGGAATTCGGGTCAGCTTCATGAAGTCGTCCATCGGAACGCCTACGCCGGCCGCCGGAAAGGGGCTCGTCGTCTCCTCTACGGGAGGAACCTGCCCTTCGGGAAAGAAAAATGTCCCCGGCTCGAGGGCGATAATTCCTTTGACATGGCTGCTCTTTATGGCCGTACGCCAGCCCGGCCCGCCTCCCTGAGAATGGGTGATACACACGCCGTCGCCGGCTTTGTCAAACACAGCTTTCATGGCGTCGCTGATAACGGCTTCGTCATAGGCTCCCGTATCGGGCGTCATTTGCCGGAAAAACTGATCCCGCCACGCCGCATCATCCCTGACCTGGACATTGTCAAATTTCTGCGGCCACTGGCCAATACGGAAATTGTTGTACCACAGCTGGTCGTCAGGCACAGCGCCGATAGCCTGCGGCTCCGTCGACCGGCCGGCTCTGCCGCGCCGCGGCTGGTCTGCAATATATGTCTTATAGCCTTTTTCTAAAAAAATATTTTGAAATCCGTCGCGACCATCAGGCGTCGTTTCCCAGGTCTTGCCGGACTGGCCGTACCCGTGCAGGAAAACCAGCGCCGTATTGTGGGACTGAGCCGGTATCTGATAAAACACGTAGGCGTGGTCGCCGTGCAGCGTCTGTCCAGCCCGATTCAGCGGATTGGTATTGCCGCCGTAGGCTCCCGGAGCCGTGACGACCGTTCCGCCGGCCATAAAGCTGCCCTGGTCTGCGATCGTCACCGGATTCATGGCAGAAGCAGGACTTGCCGCCAGCGCCGCCATGACGGCGGCTGCAATCCATATTGATTTCATCGGTATCAACCTCCCCTCCTGATATCTATAGTATAAAAAAACCGGGACTCCCACAGAAGTCTCGGTTAGTTTTACCGTATAAACGATTGGTTTATACAGGCGTCTTCACAATATGAGTGACAGCGTCTAAAAAACGCTGCGTCGTGCCGTTTGGCTTCGGGCTGTGCACAATACAATAGGGCATGCTGCCGGCCTCGTCGATGGAAATAATCTTCAGCAGCGGATGCACGGCCTTCCAGAAGGGAAAGGCGATGAGCACGGCATGGCCGTTTTCACAGGCGTTAAATACCTGGGCGTTATAAAAATCAAAGGTCTGAATGTGAATATCAGGATAGTCCCGTTCAATCGTCTGCCGCAGCGCGTCCATCGTCGTAGACCAGCCGGGCTTGATCATGTACAGCGTCTCGCCAGCCAAATCAGACCAGCATAGCCGTTCCTTCCTCGCTAAGGGATGATCCAAGCTGACGGCGCCGCAAACCGGCACGTCTGCAATCTCGATAGTCCGGCAATAGGGATGGTAGGCCAGCATACCCTCGTCAAACACGCCGGCAATGATATCAATGCGCTCGCCCAGATTCCGCAAAATCTCCCTGGCGTTTTCCGGCGTGTTGTCAAAGGGCACGACCTGAAATTTGACGTCGGGAATCTGCTTATATATGCGCGGCCATAGCTCCAGCAAAATGTCGACAGGCGTCATGAGGGACGTGCCGATGCGGATGCAGGGGCCTTCCTGACGCGCCATGACGCGGGCCCGGTCCAGCGCGCCGTCAGAATACTTCCGCATATATAGGGCATCCTTGTACAGCGACTTGCCCGCTTCCGTCAGCGTTAAACCCCGATGCGTCCGCACAAACAGGCGAAGCCTTACCTCCTGTTCCAGGCTGTTGATCTGCTTAATCACGGCGGGAGCCGAAATAAACAACTCCTCCGCCGCTTTATTGAAGCTGCCCGCTTCAGCGACGCACACAAACGTATCTAATAAGGGATTATACAGCATGATACCTTACATCCTTTTGTCAAAACCTCAAAAACCTAATCCGTATAGGTTTTATTATATCATACTTTTCGTCACAGAACGCATACGGAAACACAGCGCCGTACCGTTACCGCACGACGCTGTGTTTCCTTTGTATGTAATTTGTAGAGGTAAGGGTGAATGTACTAATCGTCTTCGCGGTCTAAAATTGCGCCGTAGTTTGCGCTGCTGACCATAGCCCGGTACCGTTTCAGGTAGCCAGTCACCTTCTTAGGAGGCTGCGGGATGATAGAAGCCTTGCGGTGGGCAATTTCATCTTCATCGACGAGGAGTTCGATCTTATGATTAGGAATGTCGATGGAAATCTGGTCGCCGTCCTGCACGTAGGCCAGCAGTCCTCCTGCCGCCGCTTCCGGCGATACATGGCCGATGGACGCGCCGCGGCTGACGCCGGAGAATCGTCCGTCCGTCACGAGGGCACAGGTGCTGTCAAGGCCCATGCCGGCCAAGGTCGCCGTCGGCCCGAGCATTTCGCGCATACCCGGCCCGCCCTTCGGCCCTTCATAGCGGACGATGACGACGTCGCCGGAAACGACCTTTCCTTCGACTAAGCCCTTGCTGCAGGCTTCTTCGCTGTCGAAGCATTTTGCCGGTCCGACGTGAACCATCATTTCAGGCAGCACGGCACCCTTTTTGACGACGGCTCCGTCGGGAGCGAGGTTGCCGTACAAGACGGCCAATCCGCCGGTCTGGCTGTAGGCGTGTTCTCTGTCGCGAATGACGTCTTCATCGGCGATGCAGGCCCCTGCTATGCGGTCGGCCCAGGTGCCGTCAACGGTGCGGGCCGTCGTATCGATGAGGCCCATGTCGTCGAGGCGCTTCATGACGGCGCTGAGTCCGCCGGCATTGTTCAAATCGACAAGGAAATGATGTCCTGCCGGATTGAGCTTGACGATATGCGGCACCTTGTCGCTGATGGCGTTGACGCCGTTCAAGTCGAATTTCAGACCGGCTTCGTGAGCGATAGCCGGCAGGTGAAGCATCGTATTGGTCGAGCAGCCCAGAGCCATATCAGCGCACAGGCCGTTGTAAATGGCTTTGTCCGTCACGATATCGCGGGGCCGGACGTTGTCGCGGACTAAGTCCATGACCTTCATGCCAGCATGCTTTGCCAACAGGATGCGCTGGCTGTCTACGGCCGGAATGGTGCCGTTGCCGGGCAGGCCGAGCCCGAGAAGCTCCGTCATGCAGTTCATGGAATTAGCCGTAAACATGCCGGCGCAGCTACCGCAGCCGGGACAGGAATGCTCGACGATATCGTCGGCTTCGTCCATGCTCATGCGGCCCGTATGGACGGCTCCGGGCGCTTCAAAGGCGTCGGTCAGGGCGACGGTCTTGCCGTTGGCCCGCCCCGGCAGCATGGGGCCGCCGCTGCAGAAGATAGACGGAATATTGACGCGCAGGGCCGCCATAATCATGCCGGGTACGATTTTATCGCAGTTCGGAATGAATACCAACCCGTCGAAGGGATGGGCGTTGGCCATGATTTCTACCGAATCGGCGATGTGCTCGCGGCTCGGCAGGGAATAAAACATACCTTCGTGGTTCATGGCGATGCCGTCGCAGACGCCGATAGCCGGGAATTCGACAGGCGTGCCGCCGGCCATGCGGATGCCCGCCTTGACCGCTTCGGCAATCGTATCTAAATGCATATGGCCGGGAATAATTTCATTCTGGGCGCAGACGACGCCGATGAGCGGCCGGTCCAATTCTTCCTGCGTAAACCCCAGGGCGCGGAACAGCGCGCGGTGCGGGATACGGTCTACGCCATGTTTCATCAAATCGCTTCGCATAGGAAACCCTCCTTGTGTACCAGTTTTGCTGCGTATTCTATTCTTTATTCTATGGCACAGTCTTTCATGCCGTCAATGAATATGATGTTGCAAATTTCTCATATTAGAAGTTGACCTTGTCCCTACCCTTCGTCTGCAGGATTTCGCGCGCTTCGTCGGGCGTTGCGATTTCAAAATCGAGGTCATGAAGAATCTTGACGACCTTTTCTACTTGCTGGGCGTTGCTGACAGCAAGTTCTCCCTGCGGATTGATGTACAGGCTGTCTTCCATGCCGACGCGCATGTTGCCGCCGAGGATCACCGACATGGTTTCAAAGCGGAAGGAGCGGCGGCCGCCGGCTACCATGGAGAAGTTGGCCTTGTCGCCGTAATCGGCCTTGACGTGGTTTACGAAGTACATCAGGTTTTCCGCCGTCATCGGAATACCGCCCATGACGCCGGGAACGAACTGGAAGTACAGCGGTTCGCGAATGAGGCCCTGTTTGTGAAGGGTCTTGATGTTGTTGAGCTGTCCCAAATCGAAGACTTCAAATTCCGGCACCGTACCGGCTTCATGCATCATGTCAAGGCATTTCTTCATGTCGGCAAAGGTATTTTGGAATACGTTTTTTTCCGTTCCCTTGAGGAAGGGGACTTCCCAATCGTATGTAGGGTTAGCTTCAATAGAAGCGGCCAGGCCGGCCAGGTTAAAGTTAACGGAGCCGCTGTTAAACGAGGCGATTTCCGGCTTGAAGCGAGGAATAGAGGCCATTCGTTCTTCGACGCTCATGCCGATCGCGCCGCCTGTCGTAATGCCGATGATGACGTCGCTGTTTTCTTTAATGCGGCTGAGAATCTGCCCCATCGTGTCGAGGTCCGACGTCGGTTTGCCGTTGTCTTCCCGGGCGTGGATGTGAACCATCGACGCGCCGGCGTTGGCGGCGTCAATGGCCGCCTGCGAAATGCCCTGCACGCCGCAGGGTAAATACGGCGACATAGAGGGCGTATGGATCGCGCCGGTGACGGCGGCTGTTACGATGATTTTTCTTTCTTTTTTTGCCATAGTGCATTCTCTCCCTTACCAAAACGATATAAAATTACGTATTACTTTTCGTTGCTTTTCAGCATTTCCATAACTTGCTGGTGCTGATGCTGGATGCGCTTGTAGACTTCGCCTCGTTCGAAATGATAATCTTCGCTGCCGTCGGGATAGGCATAGCGGGTCATGTGCTTATCCTGCGGATAGAGGTAGCGTCCGCCGCAGGCCATGATCGTGATCTGTGTATTCGGGCAGACGTCCTTGCCGAGATATTCCAGTTCTCTCGTCAGCATGGACGGATCGCCGGCGCAGTTGGCCCAGTTGTCGTAGTGATCGGGAATGAAGACCTTGGCGTTTAAGGCCTTGCTGACGCGCACGCAGTCGTACGGCGTCATCTTGTCCGTCGCGCCGGGCGCGTTGAATCCCATGTCGGCGATGGCTACGTCGATGTCGTAATCGTTGCCAATCTGCGTATAGCCGTCGTTAAACCATGTATCGCCCATAAACAGGATATTGCCGGCGCTGGTGCGGAACAAGAAGCTCGTGCAGGCCAATTCATAAGGCAGTACGTCGGGGCCTTCCGTCGTACGGATCGCCGTATCGTCGTAGCACATGAGGAATTCTACTGTCGCGCCTTTGAGCTGCACGCTTTCACCTAAACGGGTCATGTGAATGCGCGATTCGGGAACTTCAAAACCGCGGAGCTTCTTACAGGCCATGTACGGCGCATAAAATTTTACGTCCGTCGTCTTCAAAGCCGCTTTGACAGCGTACAAATCACAGTGGTCCTGATGCATGTGCGTAATGAACGCGCCGTCCAAGCCTTTAAACTGCCACGGATCGATGACCTGCGGGTTGAGGCGAAGCCAGTTGATGCTCTTCGCGCCGGCCTGCTTGCAGACGCCGCAGTTGCCGACGGCTTCTGTATACAAAGACGGGCCGCAGTACTGGTCGATCCAGTAAATACCGCCTTCGTCGGTTTTCAATACCCACGACGGTCCGCCGCACCACCACAAAGCAACCTGGCCTTCCGGCACCTTATACGTCGCAATTTCCTGATTCAAAAAGGTTCCCCATTCGGGATAGCAGTCTTCCAGCCACTGCTGGCGGTCGATGTCCTGATTTGCCGTGACATACGTACCGGAAATAATGCCTCTGCCGTCGCTCTTAGGAATAGTTTGTTGTGCCATGATAAAAAGCTCCTCTCATTGTTAAATACGTGTTAGTAAAGTATTATATATTCATATTATGTCTGACATGATGTATATTGTGGTAAAAAAAATTATGCCGCTGCTTCTTCTTTTACAACAGTCCCTGCATACGTTTCCGGCATAAAAGCCAGCACGACGCCGCAGAGACCAAACATGACAGCCGTAATGCCGATGCCGAACTCCAATCCATAAACCTGGCCGAGAACGCCAACTGTCAGCGGAGCCAAGACGGAGCCGAAGCGTCCCATGTTAAAGCAGAACCCGCCGGCCAAGGCCCGGATATGCTCGGGGAATAACTCGGAAAAATACGCGCCGACGACGCCGAAGGGACCGGACATGGAGAAGCCGACGACAGCGCCCCACCAGAATAAGAAGTTCCCATCACTGATGAATACGTACAGCGGAATCGCGACGACGCATAGGACGATGGATATCATAATAGATTTCTTGCGGCCAATCTTATTGCCTAAATAGCCAAACACCTGATAGCCGACGAACATGCCGATATACATGACGATGGAAAAATTGGCCATCATGACCAGGCTGAGTCCTCGCTCCTTAATGAGGAAAGTCGGAATCCATGTCGCCGCACCCCAGAAGGCGCCCAAGCTGAAGAATACCAGCGCCGTCCCCAGGATAACCCGTTTAAGAGTCTCACCGACAAAGCTGTTAAAAATACTGATCTTCTGCTTCTTTTCCTTCGGCCCCGACGAAACGGTATCGGCAGGAACTGTCACATAGGTATATATGGCAATAGGGATGGACAGCATGCCCAGCAGGAACAAGATCCGCCAGTCGATGGTCAGGAAAATCCGCCCGGCAAAGGACGCGAATACGAAGGCCACGGCAAACATGCTCAGTACGAGAGACGTGACGCGGCTCTGATAAGCCGGCGCCCAATGCTCCATGACCAAGGCTACGCACGGCCCCCACACGCCGCCGATAGCAATGCCCGTAAAGAAGCGCAGGATCATCCAATGTTCCCAATCATCTACGAAAATGATGACGCCCGTGCCGAGGCCAAAGGCTACCAGGCTGAAAATCAGAGCAAAGCGCCGTCCCCTGTTTTCGGCGACAGTCCCCAGAATGATGCTGCCCAGCGCCGCACCGACCATCGTGACGGACACGAGCAGGCCGCCCTGGGCGTAGGAAATATTCAGCACGCTGATTAGGACGGGCATGGATATCGCCAAGATAACGTTATCGTAATTATCGAATATATACGACAAGAACGTAGAAATAAATACGGGCCAGCGATATTTCGTCCCCTTTTCATCCATTTCATACTGACTCACATACATCTTCTCCTCTCCATTACGTGAAAAACCGAACCTTGTTACTTATTACATCTTGTCTGACAACGTTTATGATGTAATCATAGCAGACAACTTGCGATTTGTCAACAGGTAAACAAAAAACGCAGCCAATTTGCTGCGTCATTTTGTACTCATTCTATATTTCTTATTCTAAAGGTGCCGTAACGCAGCCGATGTGGGCTTTCATGGCGGCTCCCGCCCGTTCGGCGTCGCCGCTGGCAATCGCTTGGACGACTGCTTCATGCTGCGAATACATGTCGTGGAATATCTGCGGATTATGCGTCATGGCATGAAAGAAGTTGCGGCGCACGCCTTTATTCCACGCCAGCGTCATGATCACCATGACGGACAGTATCAGCTTATTGCCGCTCATCTTGCTGATAGCCCGATGAAACTCCATGTCCTTGGCGGCGACGTCGTCAATATGGCCGGCGTCGTACAAAGCCTTACTCGCCTTGATGATATCCTGCAAGGCGGCAATATCTTCTTTCGTCGCCCGTTCGGCCGCCAGCTCGGCGCTTCTGACCTCGACAACTTCGCGGAATTCGTTAAAATCCCGGCTGTCGGCGGAGACAAAGGCCTGCTTAATCGGCGTAGCGCTCAAGATGTCCAGGCGGCTGTTGACAAAGGTCCCCTTTTTGCTCCGCGTCACGTAGCCCGACAGCTCCAGGGCCTTATAGGCCTCGCGAATCGTACTGCGGCCGACGCGCAGCTCTTCGCAAAGAACGGCTTCGTTGGGAAAGACATAGCCCTCCGGCAGCTCGCCGGAAAGAATGCGCCGGCTGATTTCGTCAAATAATTTATCCGACATGCTCTTTGAAGAGCTGACTCGTATTTCGTTCCAATCCATAAGTATCCATCCTGCAATCTATATACTCGGCGAACTAAGCGCCTTCCCCTATTGTAAAGAATCGCGGAGTTTCTGTAAAGTAGCCTCGCGAGTTTACAGCTCTTATTTTCCAGCGCGATTTGCCAAAAAGGCTTTGATCTGGCTTTCGCCGATGACGGTAATGCCGTGTTTCTTCAGCAGCTCCGCCGTCACGCCGTCGCCAGCCGTCAGCGTCCGCGTAAACGTGCCGTCGTAAATCCGGCCGCTGCCGCAGGACGGGCTTTTTTCTTTCAGCACGGCGACAGTGCAGCCGAAGGTCTGCGCCAGATTTAAAGCCATCGCCGCGCCGCGGTGATACTGCTCTGTCACGTCTCGGCCGCTTTGCGTCCGAACTGCATCGCCCTGCCGTTCCGCCGGATCTCGCGGCGTAGCCAGTCCGCCGCCCTGCTCGGGACAAAAGGGAATGAGGTGAATGTCTCTCTCCTTCAGCAACTCTTCGACGGCGGAATACTCTTTGCGCTGCCCGTCGTAGCGGCAGGCAAAGCCCAGCAGGCAGGCGCTTATCAATACGTTCATAGCTGCACGCTCCTATTCTTAAAAATGCATTTTCATATATTAAAATAATTCTTTCCTTTCGATGACGGAAAAACCGCATATATACGGCATATACAGCCCATTTCCGCCATGAAAAAATATTAAATTTCCATTAAATTATACGGGATAAAATTGCAAAAGTACAGTGGTCATACTATAATACGGGCAAGATACGCAGCGACGAAAGGAGATTTCCTATGACAAGAACGAAAAAACAGCGCAATACGGCCGATTTACTGGTCGAATGCTTGGAAGAAGAGGGAGTCCATTACATATTCGGCATTCCCGGCGAAGAAAACCTGTCTATCATGAATGCCTTGGAACGTTCGAAAATCGAATTTATCACCGTCCGCCACGAGCAGGGCGCGGCCTTTATGGCCGACGTCTACGGCCGCTTGACCGGCAAGGCCGGCGTCTGCATGGCAACCCTCGGCCCCGGCGCGACGAATCTCATTACGGGAGTGGCCGACGCCGACTGCGACGGTGCGCCCCTCGTCGCCATTTCCGGCCAGGTCGGCACGGATAAGATGCATATTACGGCTCATCAGTATTTAGATTTGCGCTCCATGTTCGAGCCCATTACCCGCCGGGCCTACACCGTCGTCCGTCCCGATACGATGGCCGAAATCACCCGCCTGGCCTTCAAATACGCCGAACGGGAAAAGCCGGGGGCGACCTTCATCGACTTGCCCGTAAACATCAGCCACATGCCCGTCGCCGATACGGAACGGCCTATGCAGCGCAAGGCTATCCTGCCGGAAACGGCCCTGCAGTCGCAGATCGAAGCGGCGGCGGCCATGATTTCCTACGCCAAAAATCCGGTCATCCTGGCCGGCAGCAGCGCCATCCGCAACCACGCCTCGGAGATGCTGACGAAATTTGCCGAAACGCTGAAAATCCCGGTCATCAATACGATGATGGCCAAGGGCGTCATTCCCTTTGACAACCCCTATTCGTTGTGGACCGTAGGCATTCCCATGGAAGACTACCAGACCAAGGTGCTGGAACGGGCCAGCCTGGTCATCGCCATCGGCTATGACATCATCGAATACGCCCCGGCCAAGTGGCATCTGAGCCAGGCCGACATCATTCACATCGATACCATGCCGGCCGATATTAACAAAAACTACGAACCGGCCGTAGAAGTCGTCGGCGATATTACGGACTCCCTGAGCCGCATCCTGGAAAAGGCCGCCCGCCTGCAGAAACCGACGTACGCCCTGGATATACGCCGCCGCATGGTGGAAGAACACGAAAGCTACGCCTCCGATCAGTCTTTCCCGGTCAAGCCGCAGAAGGCCCTCATCGACTGCCGCCGGGTCATGGGCGAAGACGACATCATCATTTCCGACGTCGGCGCCAACAAGGTCTGGATCGCCCGCCACTACAACTGCTATAAGCCCAATACGTGCATTATTTCCAACGGCTTCGCCACCATGGGCATCGCCGTCCCCGGCGCTATCGCCGCCAAGCTCGTCCATCCCAACAAGAAGGTCCTGGCGATTACCGGCGACGCCGGCTTCATGATGAACTGCCAGGAGTTTGAAACGGCTTACCGTCTGGGCACGAATTTCGTCACCCTCATCTTCAACGACTGCAGCTACGGTCTCATCAAGTGGAAGCAGGACATGCAGTTCGGCCATCACGCCTACGTCGATTTCACCAATCCGGACTTCGTCAAATTTGCCGAAAGCGTCGGAGCCATAGGCTACCGCATCGAAAAGACGGAAGACCTGCTGCCTACGCTGGAAGAGGCCTTCACCCAGGACCGGCCGGTCATCATCGACTGCCCCGTCGACTACGGCGAAAACATGAAGCTGACGGAACACTTAAAAGAGCTTATGCCAAATTTATAAGAGAAGTATACGAAAAAGACTGAAATTTTTCAGTTCTTTTTCTGTATTATGACGTATATTTCTACAATACTTTAAAGTACAGTGCTATAATATAGGTTGCTTATATCTGCGCAGTGTTCTTCCGCGCAGGCAAGTTGATTTTATGTGAAAGAGGTGCCCTATATTGAGCCATACATCTGCATTTGATCGGAGAAGGCGGACCATCGGTCTGTTCGGCGCGCCTATCTGCGCCCTTCTCGTCTTTTTAACGCCTATGCCCGACTTATCCCTGGCAGCCCATAAGCTGCTGGCCTTGATGACGCTCGTCGCCTTATGGTGGATTACAGAGCCGCTGCCCCTGCCGGTCACGGCGCTCCTCGGCCCGACGCTGGCCGTCGTCATCGGCATCGTACCGGCCTCAACGGCCTTCAGCGCCTTTGCCAACCCGCTCATCTTCCTGTTTATGGGCGGCTTCATGCTGGCGACGGCCATGATGCATCACCATCTGGACAAGCGCTTCGCCTTTTGGCTCCTGTCGCGCCGCTGGGTCGGCTCGAATCCCAAGAAGATCCTCCTGGCCATGGGGCTGGCGACGGCCCTGTGCTCCGGCTGGGTCAGCAACACGGCGACGACGGCTATGATGTTCCCCATTGCCCTGGGGTTGTTAGGAGCTATTAAGGAAATGTTCGCTGCCCAAGGCAAAATTTTAGACTTGCACACGTCAAAATACGCTACGGGCATCATGCTCATGACGGCCTATGCCGCATCCATCGGCGGGTCGCTCACGCCGATCGGCGCGCCGCCCAACTTGATTATCGTCGGCTTTCTGAGCGAAATGAGCCACATTTATGTCTCCTTCTTCGACTGGATGGTCTGGGGGGCCGTCAGCACGATCCTGTACTTCATCATCGCCTACGTCGTCCTCGCCCGTATGTATCCGCTGGAGGTTTCGGAAATCGCCGGCGCCGACGAATTCATCGCCGCCCGCCGCCAGGAGCTGGGAAAATGGACGCGGGCCCAGAAAAATACGCTGATCGCCTTTATCGTCGCCATCGTCCTCTGGGTGACGCCGGGCATCATGAGCATCGTCCTCGAACCGGGCAGCCCGATGATTAAGCTGTACAACCGCCTGTTCCCCGAAGCCGTCGCCGCTCTCGTCGGCGCGCTGGCCTTATTCCTCCTGCCGGTCAACTTCAAGGAACGGCAGTTCACCCTGTCGTGGAAAGAAGCGGCTAAGGGCATCGAATGGGGCACCCTCCTCCTCTTCGGCGGCGGCCTGTCAATGGGTACGATGATGTACGCAACGGGCCTGTCGACGTGGTTCGGCACGCTCATCATCGACGCTCTCGGCGGCAATCCGTCGGAGGTAGCCCTCATCGCCGTATTCGCCGTCATGTCGCTCCTCATGTCGGAGCTCACGTCTCACACAGCGGCTACCAACATGGTCGGCCCCTTGGGCATTACAGCCGCCATGGCTGCCGGCTTCAATCCCGTTCCCGTCGCCGTAGCCATCGCTTTAGCCTCGTCGCTGGGCTTCATGCTCCCCGTCTCGACGCCGCCGAACGCCATCGTGTACGCCAGCGGCTACATCCCCATCACCAAGATGATCAAGACGGGCGTATATATCGACATCATCGGCATCGCCTGCGTCACCATCCCCTTGGCAATATACGTCGTCAAATGGGTTATTTCCTAATATCTTCTATATACAAAGACAGCCCTGAAAACGGAATCACGCCGTTTCAGGGCTGTCTTTCTGTATCGCTGCGTCGTACTGCTTATTTCAGCGTCTTCATAAACGCCAGCAAGGCGTCGACATCTTCTTCCTTCGTCGCCCAGGACGTGCAGATGCGGATGGCGATGCGGCCATCGGGCAAATCGGCGAAGTGGTCTACTGAATAGGATTGGCTGATCGTCTTCAGCTGTTCTTCCGTCACGATCGGCAGCTGCTGATTCGTCTGATGCTCGTACAAGAAGGAGTAGCCTGCTTCTTTCAGGCCCTTATATACCTTGACGGCCAGGTTGGCGGCATGACGAGCGCTCTTCATGTATAAGTCATCCGTAAACAGCGCTTCATACTGTACGCCCAAGAGCCAGCCCTTGGCCAGGAGACCGCCGCGCTGCTTGATGTGGTAGGGAAATTCCTTGGACAGGTCTTCGTCCATGATGACGACGGCTTCTCCGAATAAAGCGCCCTGCTTGGTACCGCCTACGGTAAAGACGTCGCAGATCTGCGGCAGATCGGCCAGGGTCATGTCGCTGTCCGGCGCGGCCAGGGCGTAGCCGAGGCGGGCTCCGTCGACAAATAATTTCATGCCGTATTCCTTGCAGACGTCGTGAATGGCGGCGATTTCAGCGCGGCTGTACATGGTGCCGACCTCCGTCGTCTGGGAAATATAGACCATGCCGGGCTGTACAAAGAACAGGGCGTGCGTTTCCTTCCAGTAGGCCTGGCAGACGTCGCGTACCTGCTTAGCTGTCAGCTTTCCGTCCGCCGTTTCGACCGACAGGATTTTATGGCCCGTCGCTTCGATAGCGCCCGTTTCATGGTTGAAAATATGGGACGTCTGCGGCGCAATGACGCCCTGATAGTTTTTCAGGCAGGAAGCGATGACCGTAAGGTTGGCCTGGGTGCCGCCGACGAGGAAATATACGCCGGCCTCCGGAGCCTGGCAAGCCTGGCGAATCAAGTCGCGGGCATGGTCGGAATGAGAGTCGAACCCATATCCCGGATTCTGCTCCAAATTAGCCTTGGCAATGGCTTCCAGCACCGGCAAGGGCGCTCCCTCCAAATAATCGCATTCAAATCGTACCATCTGTATTCCTCCTCATTTATTTTTTAGGCATTTTTTCAGCGTTTTTCAGCATATCCGTCATGACGGAAAGCAAGCTGTCGTCCTGATCGGCTTCATTGGCGAACAGGATGGCAATTTCTACGGAGCTGCCGTGCTGCCAGGCCAGGCAATGTATCGTTTCAGCAAAATTCGTCTCGTTGATGATAAGCTTGCGCTGGAGCGTGCATTCATAAAACATATGGCCTCTGAACTTTTTAGCACTCATAGGCCGTACGACCTTGAAGCCTTCAGGCAGGCACTGCTTCATCAACGCCGCCGTACGCTCCATGAGCACGTCCATATTGGGCTTGACGCCGGCGCTGTGCAGTATGCCGGCCTTTTCGCGCTGCCGGTCAACGGCCGCTTCGACCTCCCAAATATTGGCGCTGTAGCGGAGCATATATCCGTATTGGAACGAAGCGCCGTCCCGCTTTACCAGTTGATACGTCTGCGGCTCTATAGGATAAATCCGTTCCAGCATAGCCGCCACGTCGTTGCCATAGCTTTCCGCCGTGAGCAGCGGCTGGTACCCTTCTTCCATATACAGGCCGTCGGACACGGTGATAATCCCCCAGTTCGGAAAGGGCGTCTCCGTCCCCTTGTCTTTGGCCAGCAGCGGCATTGTCAGGGACAGTACGGCCGCCGCGGCGAGTATTCCTGCTTTTACCTTCACCATTGTCACATCCTCATTTGGATACATTTCCGTATTGTTGATACTCCCAATACCGTTATTCTATAATATTTAAAGTACTGTGTCAAAAAATAGTGGCACAACCTTGGCAAGTATGGTATAGTGGTACTGTAATTTAATCGCAATTAGGAGGAACAATCATGGACTTTACAATCAAACCGAATTCGCAAGGTGAAATTTCCGAAGTCGTCGTACTGGACAATACGGCCATCAAAATGGGCAGCGGCAAATCGCCCGTATACGCTACGCCGGCCCTCGTCGCCCTGATGGAAAACGCAGCCATCCTGGCCTGCGAAAGCCAGCTTCCCGAAGGCTACAACACCGTCGGCATCGCCATCAGCGTCAAGCACCTGGCCGCAACGCCTATCGGCCTGACCGTAACGGCGAAAGCAACCCTCGTCGAACAGGACAGAAAGAAGCTGTCCTTCAAAATCGAAGCTTTCGACGACGCCGGCAAGGTCGGCGAAGCGACGCACGACCGCTTCATCATCGAATCGGCTCCCTTCCTGGCTAAAGCCGAAGCGAAAAAAGAATTGAAAAAATAATCCATTCAGTATGACACAACCCGCCGGTTCAGCCGAACCGGCGGGTTCTTTGCCTCTGGCAGACCTTGCAGCAGCGCGTCTCTATTCCGAGTCCAAATGAAGGCACGCCAAAAGGGCCAAATTCAGCGCAGAATTTGACCCTCTCCCTTGCCAATATGACGATATACCTTTTTTCTTACTGTACGATAACGGCCAAGGCGTCACCGGTCTTGACGTTGTCGCCTACGTTGACCCGCAGGCTGTGGAGCTTGCCTTCGGCAGTCGCCGTAATATCGTTCTGCATTTTCATGGCTTCCAGTACGAGCAGGACGTCTCCCCGTTTGACAGCCTGGCCGGCTTCGGATTTCAGCGCCGAAATCTTGCCGGGCATGGGAGCTTTAATGACGACGGCGCCGTCGGGAATCGGTTCCATAGCAGCCGGAGACGGTGCAGCTGCCGCCGGCGCAGGCGCAGCGGCCGGAGCTGCCGGTGCGGCAGGCTGCGGAGCCGGAGCAGGAGCGGCCGGAGTCGGAGCGGCTGCCGGCGCAGGCGCAGCGCCGCCGATTTCTTCTACTTCTACTTCATATGCTTGTCCATTTACCGTTATTTTAAACTTTTTCATTCTATATCCTCCTGGCGAAAAATATATATCTATTACCGCATACCGGCCAGGCGGCCGGCCATAATCCAGTGTGCATTCTGCCGTTTTTTCGCTTTGATCGAGCGGATAGCCGCCGGCGAATAGCCGTAAGCTGCGACAGCCGCCATGATCACGGCGACGACTTCCGGCGAAATGTCGGAAACGTCGGCCTGTGGCGCCGTCGGTTCCGCCGGAACAGTCGCCATAGGACGGGCGGCGACGACGGGGGGCTGCCGCTGCCCTACGGGCACGACAGACTGGTGCGCCGCTACGGCATGGGTCGGAACGGGTTCTTCCTTCGGCGCGTCTTCTTCCTGCACAGGCTGCGGCGCGGCTGTTTGCGATGCTGATGCAGGCGCAGTCTGCTGCCCCTGCTTAGCCAACAGGCGCTGCAAATCATCCTTCACCTCTGCCAGCTCGGCAATCTTCCGTTCCATCTCCTGCATGCGGCTTGCGGAATGACGCCACTGCAGCACGCACAGGATAGCCAAGACGATCAGGGCCAATAGTTGCAAATCCATAGCCATCCCTCCCCTTATAACGGCATATTGCCGTGCTTCTTAGACGGGCGTTCTTCCCGCTTGCTGTACAGCATAGCCAAGGCGTCGATGATGCGGGGACGCGTTTCCTTCGGCTCGATGATGCAGTCTACATAGCCGTGTTCCGCCGCTTTGTACGGCGTGGAAAATTCCGTAATATATTCTTGTTTCTTCTTTTCTTTTTCCGGATCGCGCTTAAAGATGATATTAGCCGCGCCATCCGGACCCATGACGGCGATTTCAGCCGTCGGCCAGGCAAATACCATGTCTGCGCCGAGCTGGCGGCAGCACATGGCGATATACGCGCCGCCGTAGGCCTTGCGCGTAACAACGGTTACCTTCGGCACCGTCGCTTCGCAGTACGCGTAGAGCATCTTCGCACCGTGGCGGATGATGCCGCCGAATTCCTGCGTCGTTCCCGGCAGGAAGCCCGGCACGTCGACGAAGGTGACGAGAGGGATGTTGAAGCTGTCGCAGAAGCGGATGAAGCGGGCCGCCTTATCGGACGCGTTGATGTCCAGGCAGCCGGCCAGGAATTTCGGTTGGTTAGCAATGATGCCGACAGTCTGGCCATCGAAGCGGGCGAAGCAGGTAATAATATTTAAGGCGTAATTTTCCAATACCTGATAGATTTCGCCGTTGTCAACGCAGGATTTAATGACGTCGAGCATGTCGTAAGGCATGTTGCTGCTGTCGGGGATGACCGAATTCAGGCTTTCGTCCTGACGCTGCGGATCGTCGTTCGTTTCGGCGATAGGCGCTTCTTCCATGTTGTTGCTCGGCAGGAAGTCGAGGAGATATTTAATCTTAGCAATGCAGTCGTCTTCGTTTTCGCAGGCAAAGTGAGCTACGCCGGACACGGAATTGTGCGTCATAGCGCCGCCTAATTCTTCAGATGAAACTTCTTCGGCCGTAACCGATTTGATGACTGCCGGGCCCGTGATAAACATATTCGACGTATTTTTAACCATGAAAATGAAATCCGTCAAAGCCGGGCTGTATACGGCGCCGCCGGCGCAGGGCCCCATGATGACCGAGATCTGGGGAATGACGCCCGAAGCCGACGTATTATTCATAAAAATGCGGCCGAAGCCGGACAAGGCGTCTACGCCTTCCTGGATGCGCGCGCCGCCCGAGTCGTTGATGCCGATAATCGGAGCGCCCATCTTCAGGGCCATTTCCTGAACCTGGCAGATTTTATGAGCATGCATTTCGCCGAGGGAGCCGCCTTCGACGGTGAAATCTTCGGCATAGGCGAAGACGAGACGGCCGTTTACGGTGCCGTATCCCGTCACGACGCCGTCACCGGGAATGTCTTTTTCCTGCATGTTAAAATTCGTGCAGCGATGGCGGATAAACTGGCTGATTTCCGTAAAGCTGCCTTCGTCGAAGAGCTTGTTCAGCCGTTCCCGCGCCGTCATCTTTCCTTGTGCGTGCTGTTTATCAATGCGTTTTTGACCGCCGCCCATTTCAATGGTTTTCAGTTTTTCATGAAATTGAGCGATTTTTTCTTGAACTGTAGCCATAATGCACCTCCATTGCAACATGTCGCATAGTTTTATATTTTACCATAGAAACTCGCATTTTAACAGTATAGTACTTATATATTATAATACATTTTCACTCTATATAAAAGGCCGCCTTTTCTCTATGCGCCGGCCTTTTCCGTATGCTGGAATTTTATTTTAATATATACGAAATATACGTCGCGAATCCATTATAAATTAAAGAAAGGGCCCATTATTTTTAATATTTCCCATAGCAATACCAAACTATCTCGTCGGCATGAATAATAACATTTGCTACTTTTCCGCTTTTCCAGTACAATAAGAACAGTTTTTCAAAATAAAAAGAGGAGGAAGCCATGGATTACGATACGAGGGACAAAAAACGATATATACGCGCGTCCCGCTGGGTCAAGCCGGACCCGGACGTTCAGAATCCGACGCGGTACTACGCCGTCAGCAGAGGCCGGCGCATCGGTATCTTTACGGATTTCGCCAAATACGAAAGGGCTACGCAAGGCTTTAAGGGCGCCCGCTCCAAAAGCTTCAAATACTATAAGCAGGCCCGGCGCTGGCTCTATCGGGAACTGTTCGCCAAGCCCGGCGAGTATCCCCTCGAAAGGCGGCAGAAAAAAGAGCTGGCCCGCCGCAGGTCTTTATCCTCTCAAGTCAAGGACTTCATCCGCACCCTCGACGCCAGCCGCATCTACGCCGTCGACGTCGAGATGACCGACCTTTCCTCCGACGGCGAAATTCTGCAGGTTTCCATCGTCAACGGCCGGAACGCCGTCATATACAACCAATATTTCAAGCCGGAACACCAAACGGAATGGGACGATACGGTACCCATCCACCACATTACGCCGGAACGCGTACAGGACTCCCCTTCCTTCAGCAGCTACGCCCCGCTGTTCAGCAAGCTGTTTGCCCAGGCCCAGCTTATCGTAGGCTACAATACGATGCAGGACGTGCGCATGCTGCAGCAGGCCGGCGTCGCATTTCCGCCGGCCCTGCCGATACTCGACGCCGGCGAAGCCTATTCCTTCATTCATTCGGAGCATCAGCCCGTGCGCTCCTACGCCAAGCTGAAGGACTGCGCCGCCCACTACGGCTACGGAGAAACTCAGTGGCACGACAGCCTGGCCGACGCAGCGGCGACGCTCTACTGCTTCCAGGCCATGATGGACGACGAAAACGCCCTGTTCCAGCTGTTCCACGCCAATCCCTAAGGCAGACAAAACGCCCGCTTTTGCTTCTGAAAAGGCAAAAGCGGGCGTATCGTATATCTGTATCAGTCAAGCATGGCTCTTAGAGTTCCGGTTCAATCAAGCCGTATTTGCCGTGTTTCCGTTTGTATACGACGCTGATCGTATCGGTCTTGGAGTTGAGGAATACGAAGAAGTCGTGGCCTACGAGGTTCATCTGCAAAATAGCTTCTTCGACGTCCATCGGGCGGGCGGCAAATTTCTTCGTTCTGGCGATTTCAAAGGTTTCTTCCGGTTCCGCCGGCCCTTCTACCAAGGCGGCGTTGAAGGACGAGCCCTTCATGCGGCGAGCCAATTTCGTTTTATATTTATGGATTTGGCGAACCATCTTGTCGTATACCAAATCGATAGCGGCATACATATCGTCGTTCGCTTCGATGCCGCGGAGGACGACGCCGTCTACTTTCAAGGTAATTTCTGCAATCTTACGGTCTTTTTCAACGGAAAGCATCGCTTGTACGTTTACTTCGTTGTCGAAATATTTCGTCACTTTCTTTTCGCGTTTCAATACATAGTCTTTCAGAGCTTGCGTAATTTCTAAGTTCTTGCCTCTAACAGTTGTTGCCATAAAAATCCCTTCCTTTCCGTCGGGAAGTCCATCAGATACGATATGGCTTTCCTACCTCATGGTTGCTTCCCTTATATATATAATATTCCACAGGGATATAGGAAATCCTTCTTGTGATTTTAATTATTTTGCAGAAAACCTAAAGCATGCAAGGGAGAGAAGCGCTCCAGCCTTTCCGGCTCACGACCCGCAGTCGAATAAAGCCTGAGGCTCCGTGAATTCAAGCATGCCGTCCATTCCGCCTTCGCGGCCGATGCCGCTGTGCTTAAAGCCGCCGAAGGGCGCCGTCACGTCGCGCGGCCCGTCGTTGATATAGACGTTGCCCGACCGGATGCGCCGCGCCGTCGCGACTGCCTGCTCTTTCGGCCCCCAGACGGCGGCGTTCAGGCCGTACGGCGTGTCGTTGGCAATGGTTGCGGCCTCTTCTTCCGTGTCATACGTAAGGACACAGAGGACGGGGCCGAAGATTTCTTCGCGGGCGATGATCATGTCGTTCGTCACATCGGTAAAAATCGTCGGATAGACATAATATCCCTTCTCCGGAGCCGGCGGCAGCCCTCCTGCCAGCAGGGCCGCGCCTTCGTCGATTCCCTTCTGGATATAGGAGCATACCGTCTGGAATTGATGCTCCGACGCGACGGGCCCCACCTTGACGGCCGGGTCGGTTGGATCGCCGACGACGTATTCCGGAAGCAGCTGCAGCAGCAGCCGTTCGACAGTCTCTTTATCGTCTTTCGGGACGACGAGGCGCGACAAGGCCGTGCAGGTCTGCCCCGAATTGAGAAAGATGGAATCGAGGCACATGCGCGCCGCCCCTTCGTAGTCTGCGCCTTTCAAAATAACGCAGGGCGACTTGCCGCCCAATTCCATGCTGATGCGCTTCATCGTCGCCAACGCCCTGCGGGCTACGCCGATGCCGGCTTCCGTCGATCCCGTAAAGGATATCATATCGATCAGGGGATGGTCGCACATGGCATTTCCGATTTGACTGCCCCGGCCGGTTACGAGGTTGAACACGCCTTTGGGGAATCCGGCCTTATGAAAAGCCTCTGTCAGATAATAGGCAGCTAAGGGCGTATGCTGACTCGGCTTCAGCACAACCGTATTGCCTACGAGAATCGCCGGGACGACCTTCTGGATAATCTGCCCCAAGGGATAATTCCACGGCGTAATACAGCCGACGACGCCAACGGGCTCCCGGTATACCGTCGACTGGGGTAGGGTTTCCACCAAGGGAAGCTTGGCCGCCAAGTCGATATACGACTGGGTGCGCACGTACTGGTATCGGACGTGGCTGGCCGCGGCAAAGGACACGGGAGCTCCCAACTCTTTGACAATGCAGTCTGTCAGCTGCGGCTCCAGGTCTTTAAAATGCATCAGCATCTTTTTCATGTATTCAACCCGTTCCGATACGGGCGTCGCTGCCCAAGCCGGAAATGCCGCCGCCGCAGCCTTCGACGCCTTATCTACGTCGGCGTCGTTTCCTGCGGGCACGCGGGCGAATCTCTCTTTATTCGCCGGATTTTCTACGTCGATATAGGCTCCCGCCGCGCCGGGCGTCCAAGCTCCATTTATGTACAACACCTCAAAATTCATAGGGCTCACCTCGATTTTCTCTCATACGTATGCCAAAACTGCCGCACGAAGAACAGGATTTCCTTCATGCGGCAGCGCCTCGTTTCGTTTATCGGCAGAAACCATTGCCCCTGCCTATATGGGATATTTGCGAATTATACTTCCGTTTTCCATAACCCGTGGAGGTTGCAGTATGCGTACACGACGCCGGAAGTTCCTTCAAATTCGGCCTTCGGCGCTTCGCCGGGATTCAGATAGCGGATATCGACGGATGCATCCGATACCAGGGCAATCCATTCGATGTAGTGCTTTTCTTCCATCGGATGCGTTACCGAGCCGACTTCGACCAATAAGCGGCCGCCCTCTTTCCGTACAGCCGGCACGTGTTTTTCCTTCGCGGCGTCTACAGAATCGGCAACTAAGCGAACCAATTTCTGACCGTCTACGACGACTTCCTGTTCAGCCTGAACGCCTACGACTGCTAAAATAGAATTATCTTTTTCATTGCGGTAAAATTCTACATGTTTCATGGTGAAATCTCCTTCATCTATGCGTAAAATAATTTTAAAATTTCTTTCTATCTAATAATTATTATCTCTTGCTATGGTCTTATTGTATACCATTTCAGTGGAAAAGTCAATAATAAATAACGATTATTTTTTATTATTTTCTAATGAATACAGCATGTTATGGTAAAATAATTACGGAGAAACTTTACTGTATAAAAGCGAAAAATATATAAAGCAACGCCAATATCAGTACCGGCACGCTTCCCTAAAAAAACTCATTTCAATCTGATAAGAATAGAACACGGGATATTTTCATTTCTATTAGGGCTTAGTCATGTTAATTAGAACAGTAGGACACGTCGTATGTCCACTCTTTTTGAAAAAAATAAGGCAACGGCAGATATATGACACCTGTCGTTACCCTAACATTTACTATAAAACCAATTATTTCTGCGCCGTTGCCGGAACAACGCGGACGGCTTTCACGCTTCGACGTCCGTATAGTCCATAATACAAGAAAAAGCAGACGATGGCGATGGTGCCGGCTACGGCGTATAACTGTGGGAACGTAAGCATGCGGTGCAGCATTCCTAAGACGTACGGCCCTACGCCAAGGCCCAGATCCAAGGCGACGAAATACGTCGACAAGGCCACGCTGACGCGGTGAGGCGGCGTCAATTTAATACATACGGCCTGTCCGTTCGACATAAACGTCCCGTATCCCAGCCCGACGAAAACGCCGGCCAGGAGAAGTTGCCATGCCGTACCTGTCGCATACAGCAGGAACAATCCGGCCGCTAGGCAGAGATAGCAAGGATAGAGGACGTAATTTTCTCCCTTCCGGTCGAAGATAATGCCCGTCAGGGGCCTCGTCACCGTAATGACGACGGCGTACACGACGAAGAAGAACGTGCCGGCCTGTACGAGGTGAATTTCTCTGGCATAGGAAGCCAAAAACGTCAGTACGCTGGAATAGGCGAAGCCCATGAGGAAGCCGATAAAGGAAATCGTCATGACGCGGCGTTCCACGTAATTATCAACGGATATGGCTTTCATATACGCCCGTTCTTCCTCGCTCAGTTCGATTTCGTCTACGTGGAGGAAGACGCAGCCGACGGCGCAGGCAATGACTAAGACCGTGCAGAGGCCAATGATAAAGCGGAAGTCCGTAACCAGCATGAGGAACATGCCCAAAAACGGCCCGATAGCCGCAGCCAGGCTGGTGCTCAAGCCGTAATAATTGATGCCTTCGCCCCGCTTATCGGCCGGGATACAGGCGGAAATAATCGTGTTGGTAGCCGTCGAGACAATACCGTAAGCCAAGCCGTTCAGCAGGCGGATGATATACATGACGGTCAAATTCGGAATATAAAAGTATAATAATGTCGTAATCAGGTAAAATAAAATTCCTCCATACAAGGTGCGGCGGCGCGTATACAACTCGATGGCCTTGCCGAACTGCAGGCGCGCCAGCAGCGTGCCGACGATAAAGATGCCCGACGCCAGCCCGGCTTCGCTAAGCGACGCATTCAGCTGATCTTTCGCCACCACGGCGATAATGACCATGAGCAAATAATAAATCAAATACACGACGAAATTAATTCCCGTATCCAACAGGAAATCTTTATTCCATAGCGATTTCTGTTCCATACGTCTACATACAACTCCTTTACTTGAATTCAAGGAGAATTGTACTCCTTCGCGTATGGTTTGTATAACAGAAAAAAACGATGTTTGTCATAAAAAACGGCGATGTCACGACGGCACGTGATACGTCCTCCTCATATAGTCGACGAAGACCTGAATGGCCTCGTACCTGGGATTGCTCCGCTTGTACAGCAAGTAGCAAGGCAAAACGATAGGCGGGTCTACGTCGTACCAGCCGCCAACGACGCCCAGGGCTTTTAAAAAACGTTCCGGCAGCAGCGCGCCGATGCGGTTAGCCTGGCAATAATTCATCATTGCATAGGGCGTAGAAAACCAAGCCTGCGTTTGCAGCGGCAAGGACGTATGAGCCGATAAAAAGTGATTTAAATATTCGTTCATGACGTACTGCGGCGAATATTGGGCCAGAGGCTGCGAAGCGATGAAATCGGCCGTCGCAACCCCTCCGGAAACGACGATATGAGGCGCGTAGTACACGAGGGTTTCCTTACAGAAGCAGACTTGCTCATAGCCGTCGATATCCATAGAAGGCAGGCGAAATAAGGATATAATGTCGAGCTCGTCGTTTCGGAGCTTCTGCAGCAATTCCTGCGCTTCCAAATTATATACCTGAAAGGAGGCTCCGCTGTAGTGCTGCTGAAAATAGGCTAAATGGCGGTTCATATGAATATCTCCCAGCGACAGCATGATGCCGATGGAAAGAGGCAGGGCTCTGCCGTCCATAGAGCGAACTTCGTCTAAACACCCCTCTAATTCGTCCAATATAGGCTCCAGCCGCTGAAATAATAATTCGCCGGCTTTCGTCAAATGGCTGCCGCGGTTCGATCGGGCGATCAGGCGGACGCCGACGACGTCTTCCAGCTTTTTAATCTGCGCGCTGAACGCCGACTGCGTAATGTTGGCCGCGTTGGCCGCAGATGTAAAATTGCCGTATTTTCCATATAAAATAAAATTTTTTAATTGCTGCATACTTGGTAATTCAGTCATAACGTCTCCTGCCGTACGTATAGAAAGAGGCATGCCGCGGCATGCCTCTTTCTATACTACTATATACCTGTGCTTATTCTTCTTCGTCTTCAGCAGCCAATTCTTCAAAGGCCTTGCTGGCCGCTTCAAATTCTTCTTCCGTCGGTTCTACGTAAACGGGTTCGCCGTCTTCTTCGTCGACGCGGGCGATGATAGCTTCCGCTTCGTCTTCGTTTTCGCAGATTTCAAGGAGCAGCGAAAAGATTTTACCATCGATTTCGACTGCGTCTACTTCCTGAAAATCTTTTTCTTCACCATCGGGACTGGTAATCGTAATGACCATTACTTCTTCCATTTCTTCTGTCATGTTATCCTCCTTGAGCGTCTAAATAATTTTGTAATATGAGGACAGCCGCCATTTTATCGACGAACTGTTTTCTCTTTTCCCGCCGTACATTGCCTTCCATCAGCACGTGTTCGGCCATGACGGTCGTTAGGCGTTCATCCCAATAGACAAAGTCCATATCTGGCATGACCTTTTTGAGTTCATCTACAAAGTGCTCGATCTTATCAATATTTTCGCTGTAGTCGCCGTTCATATGACGGGGACGGCCTACGACGATGCGGTGTACTTCCTTTTCGGCGACCAGCTCTTTCAGCCGCTGAAAGTCCTTTTTCTTGGAAACGCGCCGTATCGTCTCGACGCCCTGCGCCGTAATGAGCAAGGCGTCGCTGCAGGCTACGCCGATGGTCTTAGAGCCGACGTCTAATCCTAAAATCCGCATGTTCCTCCTATAAGCCGCGATGCTTTACGTACGAACGGACCAGTTCTTCAATGAGTTCGTCCCGTTCGATGCGCCGGATGTTGCTGCGGGCGTTGTTGTGGCTCGTAATATACGTTGGGTCGCCGGACAGCAAATATCCTACGATTTGGTTTACGGGGTTATATCCTTTTTCTTCCAATGCGTGATACACATCTTCTAAAATCATAGAAGCGACAGTCTGTTCTTCGTTTCTATTCCTGACGATCATCGTTTCGTCGCTGATTGCCATAGAATCACATCCTTTACGACATTGCGTATGTAAATACTTTTTATCCAATCAATTCGCTGACAGCAGCTTTACCGGCCTTCAGGGCTTCAGCCAATTTTTCCGGAGCCTTGCCGCCGGCCTGAGCCATATCGGGACGGCCGCCGCCGTTGCCGCCGGCTGCCTGAGCCGCCGCCTTGATGATCTTGCCGGCATGGAGGCCCTTCTTCGTATCGGCTTTAGCGACCTTGCACACGAAGTTGACCTTGCCGTCATGAACGGCTCCGAGAAGGACGACGCCGCTACCGACTTTGTCCATGATTGTGTCGGCCAGCTCGCGCAGGCTGTCCATAGAATCGGCCTGGGCTTCCGCCGCTACGACGGATACGCCGTTGACGTCTTCCTTAGCGGCCAGCATATCGTCCATATCGGACATAGCCGCTTCCTTCTTGAGCTGCTGCAGTTCTTTTTCCGCCGCTTTCAGCTGTGCCAAAACCTGGCTCAGTTTATCGGGGATTGCGTCGGCCTTGGCTTTCAGCATGTCGGCGACGAGACGCAGTTCCGCCGCGTCGTGCTGCGCTTTCTGCAGAGCCGCTGCGCCGGTAACGGCTTCGATGCGCCGTACGCCCGTGCCCGTGCCGGATTCCGACAGAATGCGGAAGGTGCCGATAACGGCCGTCGACGGCACGTGGGAGCCGCCGCACAGTTCGCAGCTGAAATCGTCGACCGATACGACGCGGACGACGTCGCCGTATTTTTCGCCGAAGAGGGCCATAGCGCCTTTTTCCTTTGCCTTGGCAATGGGCATTTCTTCTATATCGACGCGTACGTTTGCCAAAATTTCTTCGTTGACCAGGGATTCAACTTCGGCCAGTTCGTCTGCCGTAACAGGCGAGAAATGAGTGAAGTCGAAGCGCAGGCGGTCCGGCGTAACGAGGGAGCCGGCCTGGTTGACATGATTGCCCAGCACCTTGCGCAGCGCGGCCTGCAACAGATGAGTCGCCGTGTGGTTGCGGGCCATGGCCAGATTGCGGTCCTTATCTACCTTAACGTCGACCATATCGCCGATGCACAGGGCCCCTTCCTGAACGGTCGCCACGAGGTATACCAGGCCGTTCGGCAAGGCTCTGGCGTCCGTTACGACGGCCTTGCCTTCTTTTCCTTCCAGCATGCCCGTATCGCCGAGCTGGCCGCCTCCTTCGGGATGGAAGGGATTGTTGTCGATGATGACCGTCACTTCTTCGCCGTCGCAGGCTCTCGCTACTTCTACGCCTTCCTTGCCCAGCATAACGACAGTCGCTTCAATGGCCGTCGGGTCGTTGACCAGTTTGCTCTGATCCAGTCTCGTCGTATCGGGCGTAGCCACTTTCGCCGACACGTCTTCGCGGGCGGCGCGGGCCCGTTCCTGCTGTTCCTTCATGGCGGCGTCGAAGCCGGCATGGTCGATGGTAATGCCGTTTTCACTGGCAATTTCTTCAGTCAGCTCGACAGGGAATCCGTACGTGTCGTACAGCTTGAATACGTCCTTGCCGTCCAGTTCCTTCGCCGGGCCGGCAGCGGCCATGAGCTGGTCGAGGAGCTCCGTCCCCTGGGCCAGCGTAGCGCTGAACTGCGTTTCTTCCGTATCGATAACTTTTTTGATTAATTCTTCATGTTCTTTCAGTTCGGGGTATTCTTCGCCGAGGATGCCGATTACCGTGTCGACGAGGCCGCTGAGGAACAATTCTTTAATTCCCAGCAGGCGGCCGAAGCGGACGGCGCGGCGCAGGATACGGCGCAGGACGTAGCCGCGGCCTTCGTTGGACGGCAGGATACCGTCGCTGATCATGACCGTAATCGCCCGGATGTGGTCGGCAATGACCTTCATGGCCACTTTCTGATGGGGATCGTTGTAATCGCCATGGCAGAGGGCGATGACGTCTTCGATAATCGGGAAAATCAAATCCGTTTCAAAGTTCGATTCCTTCTGCTGGATAACCGAAGCCAACCGTTCCAGGCCGGCGCCTGTATCGATGTTTTTCTTAGCCAGAGGCACGTATTCGCCGTCTTTGGTGCGGTCAAACTGGGTAAATACGAGGTTCCAGATTTCCAAATAGCGGTCGCAGTCGCAGCCTACGGTGCAGGTCGGCTGGCCGCAGCCCCGTTCCGGTCCCAGGTCGTAGAAAATTTCGCTGTCCGGGCCGCAGGGGCCTTCGCCGATTTCCCAGAAGTTGTCTTCAAATTTGAAGATGCGTTCGTCCGACAGACCGATCATGTTGTGCCAGTAATCGTAGGCTTCGTCGTCGTTCGGATAAATCGTAACGTACAGCTTGTCCTTGTCCAGCTCGAGAACTTCCGTCAGGAATTCCCACGCCCAGGAAATTGCTTCTTTCTTAAAATAGTTGCCGAAGGAGAAGTTCCCCAGCATTTCAAAAAACGTATGGTGACGGGCCGTGCGGCCGACGTTGTCGATATCGCCGGTGCGGATGCACTTCTGGCTCGTCGTGACACGATAGGACGGCGGTACGAGCTTGCCCGTAAAGTACGGCTTCAGCGGAGCCATGCCGGCGCCGATGAGCAGCAGGCTCGGGTCGTCCTGGGGAATCAGGGGAAAACTATGCAGGATCAAATGCTCCTTGCTCTTGAAAAAGTCCAAATAGGCTTTGCGGATTTCATTACCCGTCATGTATTTCATCAACAACACTCTCCTGTATTCTTCATATGGAAAAATTATACGCTTATTTGCCCTCGTTGGGCAACCTTTTCCCTTATATTTTTCACTTATTTTTACAAATTTTTCATTATAAGGAATGGCTAGCAGAAGCCGCTCCTGGAACGCCGCCGGAGGAAGGGCCTCTTGCTAGCCATCGTATTCTATTTATCTGACCCGTTTGGCGCCGATATAGCGTTCGGACCAGTAGCCGCTTTTCAGGCTGTCTACGCGGATACCGCCGCTGCTCGTCGCGCTGATGAAGTTGCCGTCGCCGACGTAAATACCCGTGTGGGACACGCCCGGCTCATATGTCGTAAAGAAAACCAAATCGCCCGGTATGAGCTCGTTTTTCCGTACGCGGAACCCCATGCGGTACTGCTCGTCAGCCATGCGCGGCAATTCAATGCCGTTGTGGGAAAAGACGTATTTCGTAAAGCCGGAGCAATCGAAGCCCTTAGGCGTATTGCCGCCGAACACATAGGGCACGCCGATATACTGGTACGCCGAATCGACGAGCTGATGGCCGATGTGTTCGGAGCCCTTCAGGCTTTTCAGCTTCGTGTACTTCAGCTTAGACGTCTTGTCAGACTTTTTAGCCTTCGTCTTTTTGGCGGCCTTTTTCTTGCTCTTCGCCGGCTTCTGTACGGCTTTGGCACCGCTGTCCTTCGGCATGAGCGTCCGTTTGCCCGTCAGAAGATAGTACGTCCAGCCGCCGACCTTGCCGCTGACCTGTATTTTCTGATCTTTCTGGAATTTAGATACGGCTTTGGCCATATCCTTGGAAAATACGCCGTCGGCCTCGACGTCGTAGCCCCGCTTGATCAGCTGCTTCTGAAGAAGCAGCACGTCGCCGCCCTTATCGCCTACGGCGTAATAATCGGCGGCTCCAACAGGAAGAGCCATGGCAGCCAGCACGGCGGCCAATATCCATATCCGTTTTATTTCGTTTCGCATACAAGCTCCTTTCCGTCTCCGAAACGGCCCGGCCGTTCCGTACCCCGTGAGGATTCGACTACTATCGGTTGCGTTCCTCTGGTTCGCCGCGTCCGCCCAGCTCGGCCCGCAGCCAATAGAGGGGACGCTGCTTTACTTCTTCAAAAATACGGCCTATATATTCGCCTACGATGCCGATGAACATGAGCTGAAGGGCCCCTAAGATGCAGATGACGACGATGACCGTCGTCCATCCCGGCGCAGCCGAGCCAACAGCGCTGGAATACAGGGCGTGCAGTATGATGAGGACGCTCAAAAAGGCGCTGACCAAGCCGGCGTAAAAGGATATGCGCAGCGGTATCTTCGAATAGGCCATGATGCCGTCTAAGGCAAAATGCAGCATTTTCCGCACGGAAAATTTTGATTTTCCGGCAAACCGCGGCGGCGCTACAAAGTCGACGGTCTTCTGCTTGTAGCCGATATCACCGATCATTCCCCGGATAAACCGGTCGTGCTCCCGAAACAACTTAAACGTCGCCAGCACGCGCTTGTCGATGAGGCGGAAATCGGAGCCGCCCGGCGCGATGTGCACCGGAGACAAGGCGTTCAGCAGGCGGTAATACCACTTGGACGTCTGCCGCTTGAGAAAGCCTACGCCCTTCGTGTCCTTGCGTATCGTCTGCACGACGTCGTAGCCTTCCCGCCAATACTGAACCAGCTGGGGAATCATTTCCGGCGGGTGCTGCAGGTCGCCGTCCATCATGACGATAGCGTCGCCTCTGGCGTGGTCCATGCCGCAGGTAATGGCCAGCTGATGACCAAAATTACGGGCCAGCAAAAGCGCACGCACGTGCTCGTCCTGCTGCGTCAGCCGGCTGAGCAGCAGCGGCGTCGCATCCCTGGATCCGTCGTCGACAAATATAATTTCATATTCCATGTCCAGATTCTGAACTGCCTTTGTCGCTTCTGTATAAAACTTCTCAATGTTTAATTGTTCATTGTATACAGGAACGACAATGGACAGGAGCTTCCGGACTTTCCCCTCAAAAAGGCTCATCGTTAACTATACCATCCCTACCAACGTACTGCAAAAACTTACAAAGTATAGAACCGGTAATCTGCCGTTTACGAATTACCGGTTGCGATATGCTGCATACGTTTTTTAATTTTTCATCTGATGAACAGCTGCTTTATCTAATTTATTATAGCAAAAACGCCCCCGTTTTTCCAGTAAATTACTGTAAAACTCGATATAACAGGCGGCTTTGCTGCCGCTTCGGCCTTATAAAAAACATCCGGCGCCGCAATAGGACGCCGGATGTACGCAATGCCTGCGGCATCACGGAAGGCTGCTCGCTTCGTCCAGGCTCATGAGGATGCGTTCTAACAACGCTGCGCTGCCTTCCTTCTTCAAGGAAGAGTGGACAACGGCGTCATGGCCCGTCGGAAAGATCTGTTTGAGCATTATCATATTTTTTCTTTTTTCACTGGCCTTCAGCTTATCGGCCTTCGTCCCGACAATTTGCAGGGGAACGCCATGTTCCGACAGCCATTGATAGGCCTGCCGGTCGATATCCAGTCCGGGATGGCGCAGGTCGACGAGCAGGCACAGCATGACCAGGTGAGGCGACTGGGTGACGTATTCGCCGATAAAGTCGCTCCACATCTGCCGCTTTTGGCCGCCAGTCCGGGCAAAGCCGTATCCCGGCAAGTCGACGAGGAAAAAGGGCGTGCGGCGAATCGCTTCGCCGTCTTTTTCCCGCAGCTCGACGCTGAAGTAGTTGATGGTCTGCGTTTTTCCCGGTTCGCCGCTGACCCGGGCCAGGCCGCGGTAGTTGCACAGGGAGTTGATGAGGCTCGACTTCCCTACGTTGGAACGGCCTAAAAAGGCGATTTCCGGCAAACCGCTGTCGGGATACTGATCCTTGCGGACAGCCGACGCCGTATATTTCGGATTGATTATTTGCAAGCTCTTTGCCATTATGAGTTCACCAATGCCTGTTCTAATACTTCATCCATATGATGTACAAATACAAAGGTCACGTCGTCCTTTACCGACTGAGGCACGTCGTCCATATCGCGCTTATTCTCTTCCGGCAGCAAAATCTTTTTGATGCCGGCCCGATGAGCCGCAATGACCTTCTCCTTGATTCCCCCGACGGGAAGAACCGTGCCCCGCAAGGTGATTTCGCCGGTCATGGCCACGTCGTGCCGTACGGCTTTACCTGTCAGGGCCGAGGCCAGGGCTGTAGCCATCGTAATGCCCGCCGACGGCCCGTCCTTTGGAATCGCTCCTTCAGGCAGATGGATGTGCAAATCCAAATGAGAATAGAAATCTTCCGGCAGCCCCAGCTCGCCGGCGCGGCGGCGGATGTAGGTCATACCGGCTTCAGCCGATTCCTTCATGACGTCGCCAAGCTGTCCCGTCAGCAGCAGGCTGCCCTTGCCCTTGACGGCGACGGCTTCCGTTTCCAGTACTTCGCCGCCGACCTGCGTCCAGGCCAGCCCTGTGACGATGCCGACTTCGTCGGCCTTGTTGACCTTCGTCGGCAGATATTTAACCGGGCCGAGAATCGTCTGGAGATTTTTCATCGATACGGTAAGCGGCGTTTCTTCTTCCAGCAAAATCGACTTGCCTACCTTGCGGCATACGGCGCCAATGGTCTTTTCCAGAGTGCGGACGCCCGATTCGCGCGTATACCCCTGGATAATCGTCTTCAAGACGGCCTCGGAGAAGCGGGCCTGGCTGGCCTTGAGGCCGTTTTCCTTGAGCTGCTTCGGCACGAGGTACTGTTTGGCGATCTGTACCTTTTCTTCTTCCGTATAGCTCGTAAATTCGATAATTTCCATGCGGTCCAGGAGCGGCCGGGGAATATCGCTGACGACGTTGGCCGTCGTAATCCAGAAGACCTTGGACAAATCGAAGGGAATATCGAGGTAATGGTCGGCGAAGGAATTGTTCTGTTCCGGGTCCAATACTTCGAGAAGGGCCGCCGACGGGTCGCCGCGCATGTCCGACGTCATCTTGTCGATTTCGTCAAGAAGGAATACGGGGTTCTTGACGCCGGCTTGCTTGAGGCCCGAAATGATGCGGCCAGGCATCGCGCCGATGTAAGTGCGGCGGTGGCCTCGGATTTCCGCTTCATCCCGCACGCCGCCTAAGGAAATGCGGACGTACTTGCGGTTCATGGCCCGGGCAATCGAACGGGCGATGCTCGTCTTGCCGGTGCCCGGAGGGCCGACAAAGCAGAGAATCGGCCCTTTCAAACTGTGCGTCAGCTGGCGGACAGCCAAATATTCGATGATGCGGTCCTTGACCTGCTTCAAGCCGTAGTGGTCTTCATCCAAAACACTCTGAGCTTCTTTCAAATCGAGGCGGTCTTTCGTTTCTTTTTTCCAGGGAAGTTCCAACGCCAAGTCCAGATAGGTGCGGATAATCGCCGACTCCGCCATCATAGGCGGCATAGAATCGAGGCGGTCCACTTCTTTGAGAAGGGGCTCTTCGATCTTTTTCGGCAGCTTCATCTTATGAATCTTTTCCCGCAGCTCCTGCGTTTCCGTATCCTTATCGACCTTGTCGCCTAATTCGCGGTGAATGGCCTTGATCTTTTCCCGCAGGTAGTATTCCTTCTGCTGCTGGTCCATCTTGCTCCGCACTTCCATGTTGAGAGACGATTCCAGATTGGCAATTTCTACTTCCGTGTCGAGGAGGATCATGACGCGGCGCAGACGGGCCTTGACTTCGGCCATTTCCAAGATCTGCTGGCGCACGACGAGGCGCAGCGGCAGCTGGGACACGATAAAGTCGGCCACGGCGCCGGGTTCTTCAATAGCCTTGGCCTTTTCCCGGATTTCTTCACCGTTGCGGACGTTTTCCAGCCAGTCGGAAAACTGCTTCAATACGACGCGGCGCAGCGCTTCTTCTTCTATAGAATCGTCTTCAATTTCGTCGACCTTGACAGCGGCTACTTCCAGATAATTCTTCTTTTCAGAAAAGCCCTGGAGCTGCACGCGGTCAATCCCGTCGACAAGGATGCGCACCAGCCCGCCAGGAAGGCGGAGAAGCTGCTGAATCCTGACCAGGGTACCGCACTGGTACACGTCGTCAAAGCCCGGGTCGTCTACTTCTTCATCTACTTGAGCCGAAACGACGAGCAGCCGGTCATGTTCCATAGCGTAATCGACGGCGGCCAGGGATTTTTCCCGGCCAATGTCGATGTGGCTGAGCAGTTTCGGATATACGACAATGCCCCGCAAAGGAACGAAGGGCATCGCTAAAATCGAATTTTCATCCATGATGTATCACCTTCTTTAGTCTAAAAATAAAACTCATTTCCGACTGAGAGAAATGAGTTTTATTTCCATATTATATCATTTTACCTGTTTTAATACAAGGTCAGGCTCTGTCCCTTTTGTGACGCAATCTTCCGTTACGACGCATTTTTCCACGTCGTGACGGCTCGGCACGTCGAACATGACGTCCAGCATGATCCGCTCGATGATGGAACGAAGGCCGCGGGCGCCGGTGTTGCGGCGCAGGGCTTCCTTGGCAATAGCCTGCAGGGCTTCGGGAGTAAATTCCAGCTCCACGTCGTCCATATCCAGCATCTTCTGATACTGCTTCACCAAGGCGTTCTTCGGTTCCGTCAAAATATGAACCATTGCCTCTTCGTCGAGAGGATTCAGCGTGACCAGTACGGGAAGACGGCCGATCAATTCGGGAATGAGGCCGAACTTCTGCAGGTCCGTCGGAATGATTTCCTTCAGGAGCGATTCCATGGAATGCTCTTCCTTCGAATGGATATCGGCGCCAAAGCCCATATTTTTATCCGTCGTCCGGTTCAAAATGGTCTTGTCGATACCGTCGAAAGCGCCGCCGCAGATGAACAGGATATTAGTCGTGTCAATCTGCAGCATTTCCTGATGGGGATGCTTGCGCCCGCCCTGAGGCGGCACGCCGGCCACAGTCCCTTCGAGGATTTTCAGCAGCGCCTGCTGCACGCCTTCGCCCGATACGTCGCGCGTAATGGACGGGTTTTCCGATTTGCGGGCAATCTTGTCGATTTCGTCGATGTAGATAATGCCCCGTTCGGCCTTGGCGATGTCGTAGTCCGCCGCCTGAATCAGCTTGAGCAGGCAGTTTTCTACGTCTTCGCCGACGTACCCCGCTTCGGTCAGGCTCGTCGCGTCGGCAATGGCAAAGGGCACGTCCAGCAGCCGGGCCAGGGTCTGGGCCAGCAGTGTCTTGCCGCAGCCCGTCGGCCCTACCATGATGATATTGGATTTTTGTAATTCTACGTCTTCTACTACACTGTTTGTCTGCAGTCGTTTGTAATGATTATATACGGCGACAGCCAACGTCTTTTTAGCCGCTTCCTGACCGATGACATATTCGTCCAGCGTCTCCTTGATTTGGCGCGGCGTCGGCAGATCTTTCAGTTGGAAGTCAGAAGATACTTCTTGCTTTTCTTCTTCCAAGATGTGCTGGGCAACGGCAATGCATTCGTCGCAGATATACACGCCGGGACCGGCGATCAGCTTCTGCACCTCGTTTTGCGAGCGGCCGCAGAAACTGCATCTCGGTTCGTTATTTCTATCGTTCACAGCGTCTTCCTCCTGTATGGCCCGTTATTTCGCTTCTTCGTGAGGGCGGACGAGAATTTCGTCGACGAGGCCGTAGGCTTTGGCGTCTTCGGCCGTCATGAAGTTATCCCGGTCCGTATCCTTCTGAATGACGTCTATGGGCTGTCCCGTGTGCTTGGACAACAGGCCGTTCAATTCCTTGCGCATACGCAGAATTTCGCGGGCGTGGATTTCGATTTCTGTAGCCTGTCCCTGAACGCCGCCTAAGGGCTGATGAATCATGACCTGCGAATGGGGCAGAGCAAACCGCTTGCCCTTCGCGCCGGCAGCCAGCAGGACCGACGCCATGCTCGCCGCCGAGCCGACGCAGATAGTCGACACGTCAGGCTTAATGTACTGCATCGTATCATAAATAGCCATGCCGGCCGTGACTACGCCGCCGGGGCTGTTGATGTACAAGTGGATATCCTTATCCGGGTTATCGGCTTCCAGGAATAACAGCTGGGCGATAATGATGTTAGCCGTCGTATCGTCAATGGGACCGCCTAAAAATACAATGCGGTCTTTGAGCAAACGGGAATAAATATCGTAGCTCCGTTCGCCCTGCGCCGTCTGTTCGACGACAATGGGGACATACATACTCATAAAAACACCTCCGGAAATTACGCTTCCGGTTTGTCTTCAGCCGTTACCTGTTCTACGGCAGGTTCTTCAGCTTTTGCTTCTTCGTTTGTATCGACAGCATTCTTCAAGATGAAGCTTGCGGCCTTTTTGCGGCCGACAGACTGGACAAGCATCGGAACGCGATGTTCTTTCATAATAATTTTGTAAACTTCTTTCGGATCGGCGCCGAAGTTCTGAGCCATCGTGATGATTTCGGCCTGGAGGTCGATATCCTTTACTTCGATGCTTTCAGCTTTGGCGATAGCTTCCAATACGAGGTCCATCTTGACGTTTTCTTTGGCCGGTTCGGCATACTGTTCTTTCAGTTTGTCCATATCTTGGCCCATGTATTTGAGGTAATCGTCAAGGTTCATGCGCTGCGTTTCCAATTTCATGGACAGTTCTTCGATCATCTGGTCGATCTTGTCGTCGATCATGACCTGGGGAATGTCTACTTCTGCAGCGTTGACGGCAGTCTTTAATACTTCGGAATTGAATTTTTCCAAAGCCTGGAAGGAAGCTCTCGATTCGAGGCGTTTGCGGATGTCGGCCTTCAATTCGTCGACCGTATCGAATTTGCCCGCTTCCTTTGCAAATTCGTCGTTAATAGCCGGCAGCTCGCTGCGTTTTACGTCGTTGACCTTAACGGCGAAAACGGCTTCCTTGCCAGCCAGGGATTTTTCAAAGTAATCTTCGGGGAACGTGACGGTTACGTCTTTTTCGTCGCCTGCCTTGCAGCCGATGAGCTGGTCTTCAAAGCCGGGGATGAAGCTGCCCGAGCCGATCTGCAGCGGATAGGCCTTGCCTTCGCCGCCTTCAAAAGCTACGCCGTCGACGGTGCCCTTGAAATCGATAACGGCAAAGTCGTCTTTTGCGATTTCCGTTCCTTCCGGAGCTACGACGAGCTTGGAGTGCTGCTTCTGCAGGTTAGCCAATTCTTTCGCTACGTCTTCGTCGCTTACGGCAACGACGTCTTTAGCGACTTTGATGCCCTTGTATTCGCCGAGCTTGACTTCCGGCTTTTTCGTAATCGTAGCTTCGAATACGACGTCCTTGCCCTTTTCATCGCAGATGACGTTGATTTCAGGGTCCGTTACGGGAACGATGTCTTTTTCTTTCAATGCGTCGCTGTACGCTTTATTGGCAATGGCTTCGAAGATTTCCTGTTTCACAGCGTCTTTGCCCAAGAAGCTTTCCAGCACCATGCGCGGTGCTTTGCCTCTGCGGAAACCGGGGATATTCACGCGGTTTGCCAAGTTTTTGCAAGCTGCTGCAGCCGCTTTCGAAGCGTCTTTTGCAGGCACTTCAATGTGCAGGGTTACTTTGTGCTGGTCTACTTCGTTAACTGTTACGTTCATTCTAACTATGTCCTCCTCATGGGCCAAAAAGCCCTAATTTATCTCTAAATTACCATATTACGCTCTACATCATACCACAAGTTTACTTTTTTTACAATATAAAAGTAGGAGACAGGCTGGGCGGGCCTTTGACTTTCAAAGTTCTGCCTCCCTGCCGTCTCCTACTGTCCGCTATGCCGCCGTGCGTCTTACCGCAGTTCGCAGCCGAGCGTTTCTTTCAATTCTGCAATGATCGCGTCGATAGGTCCCTGAATATCGCTGTCCGTCAGCGTCCCCGTTTCCGAACGGAATACGAGGGAATATGCCAGGCTCTTGAATCCCTTCGGTACCTGCTTGCCCGTGTACATATCAAAGAGGTGCACCGCTTCGAGGTACGGGCCGCCGTCCTTCTGGATGACGCCGATGATGTCGGCGTTGGACGTGCCGATCGGGGCCAGGAAGGCCAAATCGCGGCTCGACGCCGGGAACTTGGCGACCTTGTGGTAATCCGGAATCAAGTTGATGAGCGGCAGGATATCGGTCAAATTCATTTCAAAGACGTATACCGGTCCGGCTACGTCGTAGTTGTCGATGACCTTCGGATGGAGCTCGCCGAACTGGCAAAGCACCTTGCCGTCCTTGACGAATTTCGCCGCCTTGCCCGGATGGAGGGGCGCGAAATCAGATACTTCCAAGTCAGCCTGAATACCCAGGCTGGAAAGAATCGTTTCCACGATGCCCTTTATGTCGTAGAAATCGTACTGTTCCGCTTTGTTCGGCCATTCGCCGGTCTGGCGCTTGCCGTACAGGAGGCCTGCAGCGTACATTTCCTGTACGGGCAGCTCCGTAATGGGCAGCGATTTCGGCTTATAGACCGGAGCGATTTCATAAATGCCGACTGATTCGTTCTTTACGGCCTGATTGCGTACGAGGACGTCCATGAGGGACGGCAGCAAGGTCGTGCGCATCCACGGGAATTCTTCCGTAATCGGGTTGAGAATCGGAACGGCTTTGTATACGTCGTCCCCTTCGGGGAAGAGCATTTTTTTCAGCGAGTCGGGATGAACGAAGCTGAATGTAACCGTTTCGTTCAAGCCGCAGCCGTTGAGGACGGCCGAGACTTTTTCGCTTACCTGATGGTGATAGCCTTCTTCCCCTTTGCTGATGTTGGACCAGGGGCGCGTCGAAGGAATGTTTTCATAACCGAAAATACGGGCGACTTCTTCGGCGATATCCGGCATTTCCGTGCAGTCGCGGCGATAAGACGGAACGACAGCCGTCAGCGTTTCGCCGTCTTTTTCGATAACGAACTGGAGCGTTTCCAAGATGTGAATCATCTGTTCCTCCGGAATCTCCGTGCCAAGGAAGGCGTTGACCTGGGCAGCCGTAAAGGAAATGCGGACTGTCTGCTGCGGCCGGGGATACACATCGACGACGCCCTGGGCTACGTCGCAGGCGCCCATCTGCTGCAGGAGCTGAGCACAGCGGTCGAGGGATGCAATGCAGCCTTCGGCGTCGAGGCCCCGTTCAAAACGGGCCGACGCTTCAGAGCGCAGGCCGAGGGACCGGCCGGTGTGACGGATACTCGACCCTTTGAAGGAAGCGCATTCGAGGATAACCGTCTTCGTATCGGCTGTGACTTCCGAGTCATAGCCGCCCATGATGCCGGCGATGCAGCACGGCTTCGCCGGGTCGGCAATGACCAGCATGTTGCCGCTGAGCTTGCGGTCGACGCCGTCAAGGGTCTTCATATCTTCGCCTTCCTTGGCCCGCCGTGCGATGAGGTGATGGTCGACAACGTGGTCGTAGTCATATGCATGCAGGGGTATGCCCAGCTCGATCATGACGTAGTTCGTCACATCGACGACGTTGTTGATCGGACGAACGCCGGACTTGCGCAGGCGCTGCTGCATCCATAAGGGCGATTTGCCGACCTTGACGTTGACCAGCAGACGAGCGGCATAGCGGCTGCACAGTTCTTCGTCTTCGATGGAAACCTTGACCTTTCCGCTGATGGATTCTTCGCATTCGTCGACGACGATATCCGGATATTTGGCTTCCTGATTGCTCAGTACGGCAAATTCACGGCTCAGGCCGACCATGGAGAAGCAATCGGCGCGGTTCGGCGTCAATTCGTATTCGTATACGACGTCCTGCAGGGCCAGATATTCTACAGCGTCGACGCCTACGGGCGTGTCGTCCGGCAAAATCCAAATGCCGTTCCGTTCTTCCGGCAGGAGCACGCTGTCGTCAAATCCCAGTTCGTGAGCCGAGCAGAGCATGCCGTTCGATTCTACGCCGCGCAGCTTGGAGCGCTTGATCTTGACGCCGCCGGGAAGATGAGCGCCGTGGACGGCGACGGGAACGATCTGCCCTTCCCGCACGTTGGGAGCGCCCGTGACGATCTGCAGCGTTTCACTGCCTACGTCGATTTGGCAGACGACTAATTTATCGGCGTCGGGGTGCTTATCAATTTTCAAAATCTTGCCGGTGACGACCTTTTTGATTTCCGTCCCCCAGTGTTCTACCTGTTCGACAGGAATCCCCGAAATGGTGAGCGTATCGGCAAAGGCCTGAGGGTCCTGCGTCATATCTACATGTACATAATCCTGCATCCATAACAAAGAGCTTTTCATCGTTTTCGTACCTCCTAGAACTGGTTCAAGAACCGCATGTCGTTTTCATAGAACAGGCGCAAGTCGTCGATTCCGTATTTCAGCATGGCAATGCGTTCGACGCCCATGCCGAAGGCGAAGGCGCTGACCTGATTGGGGTCATAGCCGTTCATGCGGAGCACTTCAAAGTTGGTCATGCCGCAGCCGAGGATTTCCAGCCAGCCCGTGTGCGAGCAGACGCGGCAGCCCTTGCCGCCGCACATGACGCAGGAAATGTCGACTTCGGCGCTCGGTTCCGTAAAGGGGAAATAGCTGGCGCGGAAGCGGACCTTTGTCTGCGGGCCAAAGATGTCGCGCAGGAAGTCTTCCAGCATGCCCTTCAAGTCGGAGAAACGGATGCCCTTGTCGACGATCATGCCTTCCATCTGATGGAATACAGGCGAATGGGTTGCGTCGTAGTCGCAGCGGTATACCTTGCCCGGCGCGATGATTTTAAACGGTTCGTTTGGTTTATGAGCCTGCAGCGTCCGCGCTTCCAGCGGCGACGTATGAGTCCGGAGCAGGATGTTCTGCGTTACGTACATAGAATCCTGCATATCCCGGGCCGGATGGTCTTCCGGCAGGTTCAGGCTTTGGAAATTGTAATAATCCGATTCGATGTCCGGGCCTTCTACGATGGAAAAGCCCATGTTCAGGAAGGACTGTTCCATGAGACGGCGCGTCAAATGAAGGGGATGCTCGTGACCCATGACAGGCTTTCTGCCCGGCAGGGTAATATCTATTTTTTCCGACTGGATTTTCATTTCCAGGGATTTTTCCTTGAGTTCTTCCATACGAGCCTTCAAATGGTCTTCAATGATGCCCCGGGCCGTATTGACAAGCTGGCCGACCTGAGGCCGTTCTTCCTTGGAAAGATTTTTTAAATCCTTCATAATAGACGTCAGCTCGCCTTTTTTGCCCAAGTATTTGACGCGTATGTTCTGCACGTCCTGCAGAGCTTCGCTCTTGGCTATTTGTTCGTCTACTGCCGCTTTGATAGCTTCAATCTTATCGCTGATCATCGTCATTGATATATTCCTCCTCTAATACAAATAAAAAAACTTCCGCCCCATGCAGGGGCGAAAGTTTTAATTCCGCGGTACCACCCTAATTGTGTCTCTCGCATTCTGTAACGGGAATACCCGTCCTGCCTACTCTGTTCAGCAGGAAGCTCGAAAGTGAACGTCCTGAATCCTCCGGGTGAAAGCTCTCAATCGACGGCTCTCACTTCCTGTAACCGGCTGCAAATCCAGTCTCTCTTTCTCATCGCCATAATACCCTATGCGGGGCTGTAACGTATATATTGTATCAATATAACGTCTTATTTGCAATAACCAAACGCTGAATTTGGTTCGTGCCTTCGTAAATCTGCATGATCTTAGCGTCGCGCATGTATTTTTCGACAGGATATTCCTTGATATATCCGTAGCCGCCCATAACCTGTACGGCGTCGGTCGTAACGCGCATTGCCACGTCGGAAGCGTTGCATTTGGCAATGGCCGCTTCGCGGCTGAATTCCATCCCCTGATCCTTCATCCAGCAGGCGCGGTGTACCAGCAGGCGGGCGCCTTCGATCTGCATGGCCATGTCGGCAATCATGCTCTGTACCATCTGGAACGAAGCGATGGGCTTGTCAAACTGCACGCGGACCTTAGCGTATTCGCAGCAGGCGCGGAAGGCAGCTTCAGCAATGCCGACGGAAACGGCGCCGACGAAGGGACGAGCCGCATCGAGGGTGTTCATGGCAATGCGGAAGCCCTGGCCTTCGCGGCCGAGACGGTCTTCCACGGGGACGAAGCAGTCCTGGAAAATGAGTTCCGTCGTATTGGAAGCGCGGATACCCATCTTATTTTCTTCCTTGCCGATCGTAAAGCCCGGCGTACCCTTGCGGACGATGAATGCCGTCAGGCCGCGGACGCCGCCAGTCTTGCGCGTATTGGCGAATACGACGAAGACTTCGGCCAAGGCGCCGTTCGTAATAAAGCATTTCGTGCCGTTCAGGATATAGCCCTTGCCGTCTTCAGTCTTGACGGCGCGGGTCGATACGGAACCGGCGTCGGAGCCCGTGCCCGGTTCGGTCAAGGCGAAGGCTGCCAAATTATCCTGGTTGATGATATCAAAATACCGTTTTTTCTGGTCGTCGTTGCCAGCGATGATAACCGGGTAGGAAGCCAACGCGTTGGCGGCGACCGTCGTAGCTACGCCGGCGCAGCCCTTGCCCAGCTCTTCATAAATACCGGCAATCGTAACGGCATCTAAGCCGGCGCCGCCGAATTCTTCCGGAATTGCTACGCCCAACAGACCCTGGGCGGCCAATTTTTCCAACAGGCCTTCGTGCAGTTTCCCCGTTTCATCCATTTCGGAAGCGTAGGGAACGATTTCCTTTTCTACTAAATCGCGGACGACTCTGATAAGTTCCTTTTGTTCGTCGTTATAAGCAAAATCCATTGTACTGACCAACCTTCCTTGTTTTTACGTTAGTTAAAGCATGCCAATGATATAAAAAGAAGACCGTCCCTTGACGACGACTGCACCCTGTTCGTTAAAACATTCGCATTCGACGACGATCGTCTTGCCGCCGTGATGAACGACCTGGCCGACGCCGTTCAGGCTTTCGCCGGAATTGACGCGGCGGATATAATTCATATTAATCTCCAGCGTCGTAACCTTGTAGCCCAGCGTACGGCTCGCCATACCCATCAGGGTATCGCAGAACGCAGCCAAAACGCCGCCCGAGGCGATGCCCCGGTAATTGCATAGATTCGGCGTAATTTCAAATTTAAGACGCACCCAACCTTCGGCGAAATCTTCGATCTTGCAGGGAAGATTTTTAAAATAGTGCTTCGGGTCCCGCATATCTGAATAAATGCGGCTAAGCCGTCTCTGCAGCTCTGCGTTCACATCTACATCTATGGGTTTATCAGCGGTCATGTCCCTCTCCACCTCCAAACGCATAGGGTCCGGTTACAAAAAACGTGCCCTTTCCATGAGCTAAATACCGGTCGTTGTTGTCATACAGGTCGCACAAGGCAACCATCGTCGTATGGCCGTTGTGAATGACCCGCGTTTCAGCGCGGATGACCGTATTGGAAAAAGCAGGACGAAGAAAATTCATGGACAAATCCAACGTGAGCACGGCTTTTCCATACACGGCGCAGGCCGTTTCCATCGCGGAAGCCGACATGGAATACAGGACGCCGCCGTACAAGGTGCCGTTGGGATTATCCCATTTCGTCCCTTTGTTTTGAAACTCTAACACCGTCAGTTGTTTATCTGCTGCAATGACGTGGAAATCCATAAACTGATCGAAAGGATTTCTCTGCAATTCGTCATCCAAGGCCTGTACATCAGCCTCCATCGACGCCATCCGCTCCTTTACTTCGTTGGATAAATATATAAATACCTTTATATTTTACTATATCGGCGCAAATACGTCAAACAAAATGGCGCAACTTCCTTGGGATGACAAAAAAAGCTGTGCGCAATGCACAGCTTTGCAACATGCCTGACCTGGTCTTTACCCCCACACTCGCCTGCTGGAAGGTTCGCTCATAGATGTGTATCCCCCACTACTACTTCTCTCGCCGTTTCGCGGCAGGTCTTACTTCTAGGCCGCACTATGATCAGAGCTGCTTTGAGCTCCTTACGTGGATCGCTTCGCCTGCGACTGGCATCGACTTTCAACCACAGCGCATGTTATTTCATATTATACGGAACGGAGCCGTTCCTTGTCAATGGATACACCAAGATGCGGCCCTGCGGCGCGTACTAAAAAGCGCCGCGTCAGTCCGACGCAGCGCTTTTGTTGATGAAATGAAATTTAGAATTTGTAGCCCATACCGACCTGCCAGCCTTCTACGTCATCATCGTAGTTATCCACGTCTACGCTGGCGCTGCGGTATTTTACATGAGCGTCCCAGCTCGACGTAATATCGTAGCCGACGCCGATTTCATAAGAATTAACGTCATCGCCGACGCCGACAGAAGCAAAGCCCTGCAGGCGGTCTGTAAGAGGCAGCTGGCCGCGGAGACCGAACTGATAACCATACGAATTCTTACCCGAATGCCACGTATCCGTGTCGACATAGGAGCCGCCGCCATAAATGGATAAATATGGCGCCAGGCGATAGTTGCCAACTACATAATGTTCGTTGATCTTATTTCCGTTATCGCCTTTCGTATAGTTATTAATATATTGAATATCCCATTTATCATTAAGGACATAGGTCAAATCGCCGCCGACAAAACGGCTTTCCGCACTGCGGTCGCCTTCTTCCTGATCAAACCCGAAGTTGACATTTGCTTTAAAATCACCAGCCTGAGGATTTCGTATAGGTGCAGCAAAAGAAACGGCACTAACCGAAACGAGGGCCGCTAATACGCTGGCCAACACTATCTTTTTCACGGGAAACACCTCCATCGTGTAATCATGCACTACTTATTTCATCATATGTCATATTACTTACATTATACTCTATTTGCCGCGAAAAGGCAAAAATAAGAAAGAGAAATTCTCATTCTTCTTTATAGCGCTCCAGCAATTCTTCTCCAGCCTGTATTACCTGGCTCAGAGGAATGACGGAAATGCCTTTGTATTTGCCTTCTTTAATGATTTTTTTCATGCTCTTGCCCACTTCGTAATGGGTCGTCGATTCCAATACGATAGCCCGGTCTGTATAGGGCCCGTAAAATTTGGGATTGCTCGGCCCGTACAAGGCGACGAGGGGTACGCGCTGGCTTACGGCAATGTGCATAGGACCGCTGTCGTTCGTAATAAACAGGGAGCAGCGCCTAATCGCAGCGGCCAGTTCGCCGATCGAAAATTTTCCCGTCCCTACGACAGGTTTATGCCGCATCAGCGATACGGCTTCGCCGACCATCTCTTCGTCCATCGTACCGCCAAAGAATACGCACGTATAGCCTTTATCGGCAAAGTAATCGGCGACGGCGGCGAACCGGTCGGGAGGCCAGCGTTTCTGGGGCACGGCGCTGCCGATGTTGAAGCCGACGAGCTTATCATTCGGCCCTACGCCCTGAGACGCGTAGAAATCATCGGCCGTTTTATCCCATGCGGGGCAGGTAACCAGCTGCAGGCCGTCGTTTCGGTAATCGTCGATGCCCAGCTGAACCAGCACGTTGAGATACATATCGGCGGCGTGAAAATGGAGGCGATCCAGCCGCGTATACGTGTCCATAAAAGGCCGAATCAAAAAATGACTCATGCCGACGAACTGCTTCGCCTGGATGGCCGCCGCTAAAAACGATGTCCGTTCATTAGGATGAAGATTTATCAAAATGTCGTAATGATTTTTGTGCAGCTCCCGCCCAATACGCCACAGCGCGCCAACTGAATTGTCCTTGCCTTTTTTGTCGACAGTCACGATATGATCCACGTTCGGATTGTAGCGCACGACGTCGGCCACTTTTTCGTCAACGACGAGGGTGATATCCGATCCGTGAGCATGACGGCGCAGTACCTGCAGAAAGGGCGTAATCAGCACCAAATCGCCTAAATGCATTAAGAAGGTTACGATAATTCGTTTGTGACGCAAATTAATCATTATCTGCCTCCTTTACGATGTCCGTATATGTCTCCCAGACCCTGTCGACGGATATCTGTTTCATGCAGTCCGGGTCGTCGACGAGGGGCTGCTCCTGCGTCGCCGCCGACGTAGGCGAAATAATCATATGGATGTATTCGCTGCGGGCGCCGCCGTACGGCCCCGTCCGATCCGGACAGGTCGGGCCAAACAGGGCGATCAGCTCCTTCTTCAGGGCATTGGCAATATGCAGCGGCCCCGTATCGGCACTGATGTACAAGCGGGACATGGCGATAGCCGCCATGAGCTCGCGTAAACTGGTCTTTCCTGTATAATCAAACAGACGCGGCGACGCAACGCCTTCGGCAATGGCCCTCCCCTTCGGCACATCGTCGCCGCTGCCCAACAGGACGACGTTCATGCCACCTTGGACAACGCGGCGCAGAAACTCCTGCCAATACGGAACAGGCCATTCCTTTACGTCCCACCGCGCGCCGGGCACGACGGCAATATAAGGGCCCGTCATGCCATCGGCAGCAAATCGCCCTGAAAGCGACGCTTTTTCCGCGTCGACAGACGGAAGAGGAAATTCGACGCCGTCTACAGCGCCGCCTAAAGCGCGTACCGTATCCAAATACCGTTCGATGACGTGATCGAATTTATGCGTCCCCGTCAGCCCTTTGCTGACCAGAAAGCTGCCTTCGCGCATTTCCCAGTAGCCGTACTTTTCCTTCGCGCCGCTGCAGAAGGCGACGATCGCGCTTTTGGCCAGCCCCTGCAAATCGAGGCACATATCAAAATGATACTCGTGCAAGGTCCGGCGCAGCTCTTTCAAATAGGACAGCGATTTCAGCCCCTTCTTATCGATATACACGATGTCGTCGATATAAGGTTTGCCCGGCAAAACGGCGGAAAACTGCTTGTGCACAGCCCAGACGATGCGCGCGTCGGGGCAGTTTTCCCGCAGGGCGTACAGCGTCGGCAGGGCGTGCAGCACGTCGCCGAGAGAACTCATTTTGACGATGAGGATATTCTTATATGGTTTCACGGCATTTCCCTTCTTTTACGACCTTTCGGACAAAATCGAGCAGAGAACCGCCTTCAAATAAATACGACGGCACGCCGGCACGTTCGCCGCACTCCACGTCGCGGGGCATATCGCCGATCATAACCGACGAAGCCAGGTCAATATCCCAATCGGCTGCCGCCTGCAAAATCATGCCCGGCGCAGGCTTGCGCCAATCGCTCTTTTTATCGTACGCTTTGACAGGCGCGCCTTCTAAATACGGGCAGTAATACACCGCCATGACCTTGCCGCCGGCTTCTTCAATCTGCCGGCACATCCAGTCGTGAAGGCGCCGCACGTCTTCTTCCGTATAATAGCCGCGGGCGACGCCGCTCTGGTTCGTCACGACGACGACGTCATAGCCTTCTTTCGTCAGCCAGGCGACGGCTTCCTTCGCTCCGTCCATCCATTCAAAATCTTCTACGCGGCTTAAATAACCCTTGTCGACGTTGAGGACGCCGTCGCGGTCAAAAAACACGGCCTTTCTCATTCGTAATACCCGCCGCTCTTTTCGAGGATGCTGCAGTATTCCTTTACCGCTTCGCCGAGAAGGGTAAAGCCCCGGTCATAGCCGGCCTTCATCAGCTTCTGCGTATCAGCCTGGGTATAGCTCTGATATTTTCCCTTAAGGACTTCCGGGAAGGGGACGTACTCGATATGCCCTTTGCCGCAGTAATCGATGATGCCCTGGACAAATTCATTGAACGTATGACCTACGCCGGTGCCGCAGTTGTAAATGCCCGACAGCTCCGGATGTTCCCAGAAATAAAATACGACGTTGACGACGTCTTTGACGTAGATAAAATCGCGAATCTGGCCGCCGTCCTCATAGCCCGCCGTACCGGCAAACAAGGTGATTTTGCCCGTTTCCTGCAGTTCGTTGTATTTTTGGAAAATGAGGGACGCCATGCGGTCCTTGTGATTTTCCTGAGGCCCAAAGACGTTGAAGTACCGGAAGCCTACGATCTGGCTCTTCGCCAAGGGCATGACGCGGCGGACGAAGCGGTCGAACTGCAGCTTGGAATAGGCGTAGGGATTGAGAGCCTGCTCGCACTGCGGTTCTTCGCGGAAGCCGTTCTTGCCGCTGCCGTAGGTCGACGCCGACGATGCATACAGGAAGGGAATCTTGCGCTGCATGCAGTAGCGCAGCAGGTTCTTGCTGCCTTCGTAATTGTTCTTCATCATATAGCGGCCGTCGTAGTTCATCGTATCAGAGCAGGCTCCTTCATGGAATACGACGTCGATATAGCCGCAGTCAAAGGTATCGTCGGCCATCTGCATGTCGAAATCTTCATAGTCCATGTAATCGTAGAACGAAAGGCCCTGCAGATTGCGGCATTTGCGTCCGTCCGTCAAGTCGTCGACGATGAAGATATCGTCGATTCCCCGGTTATTCAGTTGTTTTACTATATTGCTGCCGATAAATCCGGCTCCGCCTGTTACGATTTTCATAGTTTACCCTCCTTCGCCAGAGAGGCGATTTTCTGTACTAATCCCGTCGTAGAATATCCTTCTTCAAAGGATATGATTTCTACGCGTTTTACATATTCCCTGCCGACGACCTCTTCGGCCTTATAGTCGCCGCCCTTTACGAGGATATCCGGCCGCAGCACGCTGAGCAGCTCTGCCGGCGTATCTTCCGTAAACATGACGACTTCGTCGACGCAGCCGAGGGCGCTCAGCAGCACGGCCCGGTCCTCCTCGTGGACAAGAGGGCGCGTTTCGCCCTTCAGACGCCGTACCGACGCGTCGGAATTCAAGCCGACGACGAGGTGCTGTCCCAGCATGGCCGCCTGCTGCAGATACAGGACGTGGCCGCGGTGCAGGATGTCGAAGCAGCCGTTCGTAAAGACGACCGTTTCTCCCTGTTTCTGCCACTGCCGTATTTTTTCCGCCGTTTCTTCCCAGCTCAAGGCCTTGTACGGAGCCCAGCGATTGGGATGCCATTCCTGCCACAGCTTCAGCAGCTCGCTGCGGTGAATCGGATAGGTCCCGACCTTCGTGACGACGATGCCTGCCGCCGCATTGGCAACCTGCAGGCTCGTGCGAATCGACAAATGACTGGCTACAGCCGCCAAAAACGCCGCGGCGACAGTATCACCGGCGCCTGATACGTCGAACACTTCCTGAGCCGTCGCCGGATTGTTCCATACCTTGCCATCCTTGCGGATGACCGTAATCCCCTTCTCCGACCGCGTGACCATGATATGGGCGAAATCATACTGCTCATGGAGCCTGCGCGCCGCATCCACGACGGCCTGGCCTTCGTTAGGTATCTTCTCGCCGCAGCAGTCTCCCAGCTCCTTAATATTAGGCGTCACAAAATCAGCGCCGTTGTACTTGTGCCAGTCGCTGCCCTTCGGGTCGACGAGTATGGGAATTCCCGCCCTGCGGGCCCGTTCGATAACCAGCTGGGACATGCGGTCCGTCAGAACGCCTTTTTTATAATCCGACAAAATCATGCCGTCTAAGCCCTGCGCGATGCGCTGATCCAGCCAGGCCGCCAAGGCGTCTTCTTCTTCCCGTTCAAAGGGGACGGCGTCTTCAAAATCCAGCCGTACCATTTGCTGACGCGAGCCGAGGACCCGCACCTTCGTCGTCGTCACGTGGCCCTTGCGCACGACCATCCCCGTGCCGTCGATGCCGACGTCATCCAGCAGACCGCGCAGAAGAGCGGCGTTTTCATCATCGCCGACTAAGCCGGCTAAATATACGCGGCAGTCTAAATTCGCCAGGTTGGCGGCAACGTTCGCCGCGCCTCCCAGGACCGATGAAATGCGGTTGACCTTATTGACCGGCACAGGCGCTTCCGGAGAAATGCGGTCCACGCTGCCGAAGACGTAACGGTCGACCATGATATCGCCGACGACGGCGATTCGCAGCTTCGGCAATGCATCGTTTAAAAAGTTATCAATATACCCTTCAGTCATACTTACTCCTCAATGTCATGCTGTTCTTCTACGGCTTCCTTCTTTTTCGTTCCCATCAAATGCTCCAGCTCGGCCATAAAGCTTTCCAAATCGGCAAATTTCCGGTATACCGACGCGAAGCGGATATAGGCGACTTCATCGATAGACTTGAGTTCGTCCAAGACCATTTCGCCGATTTTCTCGCTCGTGACTTCCTGAGCCAGAGAATTCCGTATATCCCGTTCTACGTGAGAAACGATGTCTTCCAGCTGCTGCCGCGTTATCATCCGCTTATTGCTGGCCCGCAGCAGACCGTTCAATATCTTGCTGCGGTCGAAGAGCTCGCGGCTGCCGTTGCGCTTAATGACGATGAGCGGCGATTCTTCCACCATCTCGTACGTCGTAAACCGCCGGCCGCAGCTCTGGCACTCCCGGCGGCGGCGAATGGCTCTGCCGTCGTCCGTAGCCCGCGAATCGGTTACTTTGGTATCGTCATGCTTGCAAAAAGGACATTTCATGATGTATTCCTCCTAACGCGCGCGCTGCGCGGGGAATTTTGAAAAAAAGCGGGTCCCTAAGGATCCGCTTTTTACTGTACTGCTTATCTCATCCACGTAGGAATTTCTACGCCGCCGGCATCTTTGGAATCCCCGGCTTTAAGTCCGCCCGCCTGTCCGAAGGAAGGAATCGAAGACGGTTCTTTGCCAAATCCAGTCGCAACGACAGTAATGCGAATCGAATCTTCCATATCCGGGTCAATAACGGAACCGAAGATGATATTGGCATCAGGATCAACAGCTTCGGCAACTTTTTCCGCCGCTTCATTGATTTCATACAAGCTGATATCCGGGCCGCCCGTGACGTTGAGCAGGATGCTCTGCGCGCCGTCAATGCCCATTTCCAGGAGCGGGCTGTGGATCGCGCTGTCGACGGCTTCGACGGCTCTGTTTTCGCCGGAGCCTACGCCGATGCCCATAATCGCTTCGCCCTGATCGGACATAATCGTCTTGACGTCGGCAAAGTCCAGGTTGATGAGGCCTGTCGTCGTAATCAAATCGGAAATGCCCTGCACGCCCTGACGGAGAACGTCGTCGGCTACGAGGAACGCGTCTTTGAGCGGCGTCTTTTTATCGATAATCTGGAGCAGCTTATCGTTCGGAATCGTGATGATCGTATCGACCTTTTCCTTCAGATAGGCCGCGCCCTTTTCAGCCTGTTCCTTACGGCGCTTGCCTTCAAAAGCAAAGGGCTTCGTTACGACGGCGACGGTCAGCGCGCCCATTTCCTTAGCGCATTCCGCTACGATAGGAGCTGCGCCCGTGCCGGTGCCGCCGCCCATGCCGGCCGTGATGAAGACCATATCGGCGCCCTGAAGGGCTTTGATGATTTCTTCCTTGCTTTCCAAAGCTGCCTGTTCGCCGACCTGAGGATTAGCGCCGGCGCCGAGGCCGCGCGTCAGTTTTTCGCCGATCTGGAGCTTAACGTCGGCCTGCGATACTTCCAATACCTGATCTTCCGTATTCACGGAAATGAACTGCACGCCCTGCAGACCGCTTTCTATCATACGGTTGACGGCGTTGTTTCCGCCGCCGCCGACACCAATTACTTTTATATTTGCAAACTCTGCCATACTTCTGTTTCCTCCTTCAAATTCGTCAGCACTGCTATATATAGATAGGATTCTATATTATTTTACACTATATCGGAAAAATTATCTACATCTTTTTTTAAATCTTTCGGGCCGCTCAACGGCTCAGTTACGGGCTTTCGCCTGTCGTCAGCCCCCCTTGCCGGAGCAATCCGGCGTCTGGTTACTTACTCTTGACGGACGGAGCGCCGGGCGTCGTGTCGATATATTGAACCAGCAAATGGTTGCTGTCTACTTCCCGCAGCAGCTCGTCGGTAATGGCCGCCCGTTCGACGGGCTTATCGCCCTTGCCCAAGTGAACGGGCAGCGAGTCCGTCGTATAGGCAATGATATTGTCCGGATTGCCTACGTTGATTTCAGCCATATGCTTCAATACGTCTGGCGGCAAATTCTGTAAATATTCCAGGCCGGCCCGGAGGGCGGGATCGGCTATGGTATCCCCCAGCAGCAACGTATCGACCTTTTTCCCAGTCATAATCGGCACGGATACGCCTTCTATCTGCGGCTCCAGCTCTATGACGACGCCGTCCTTATCCACGTAGGCAAAGCCGTACATCGTCATGACGATAGCAGCCGCCTTCCGCTCGGTCAGCGTCACCTGTATCGTCGCAGGGAACTGCCGTTCTACGACGGCGCTGCTGATGCGCAGATCTTTTTCCAGCCGATTCTTCAGCTCGTCCGGCGACAGCTGCACGACGTTGACGTAGCCCGGAACGCCGCCGGCCCGGTATATATCATCCGTCGTCAGCGTTTCATTTCCCTGAATGACCAGTGTGCCGAAGGGAACGGCGGCGAAGCGCAGAAAGACCCACAGCAGCAGGACGAACAGGACGATGCCGACAGCCGTCAGGCGTCCCTTGCGCTTCTGCTTCCGCTTTTTCTTTATCTTCTCGCGCTTTATGCGCCGCTTCCGACGGCGTGTTTCTTCTTCCTGCAGCTGCTGCCGCCGTTCGGCTTCGCGCCGGTTTCCGTACAAATCGTCCAGCGGATCATGCGCCAAATGGGGCGGCACGAACACGTCGCTCGTATGCTTAAACGCTGCCGCGTTGTCCGGCTTCCGCCGCGAAGTTGTATCCGATGTAAATTGGTAATTACGATAGTTTTCTTTCTTCATGCTACATCCTAACGTACTGTGCAGTTAAAACTTGCCGACAGAGGCTTCCAATAAAATTTTTTCGCACAAGTCTTCAAAGGACAATCCCATCGCGATAGCCGCGTCAGGCACGAGGCTCGTCGCCGTCATGCCGGGCACGGTGTTGATTTCCAGGACGAACGGTTCTCCCTGGCTGTTCGTCATGATGTCGACGCGGGCGACGCCGCTGCACTGGCACAGGTGGAAGACCTGCAGGGCTAAATCCTGCATTTTCTTCGTCAGTTCCGGCGAAATCGGCGCCGGGCAGAGATGCTTCGTCACGCCGGGCGTATATTTCGAATAGTAATCATACCGCCCCGTGCTGGGAACGATTTGAATGACCGGCATAGCCATGTCGTCCATGACGGCGACGGTAAATTCTTCTCCGTCGAGAAAGGCTTCGGCGATGATGGCCGGACCGTAACGGAAGGCTTCATCCAGAGCCGCCCGAATATCCGACGCGTCGCTGACGATGACCGTCCCGATCGTCGACCCCTGGGCCGACGACTTGATGACCACGGGCAGCGAAAAGCGACGCCCAATATCGTCAGCTATATAGTCCAAGCCCTGGGCCGAGAAATAATAGGCGAAGGGAGCCGTCGGAATACCGGCGCCCTGAAAAGCGCATTTGCTCACGACCTTACTCATGCCGACGGCGCTGGCCATGACGCCGGGACCCGTATAGGGAAGGCCCATCATTTCGCAAAGCCCCTGCAGCACGCCGTCTTCGCCGTACCGGCCGTGCAGGGCGTTGAATACGACGTCAATATTTTTTTCCTTAAGCGTCTCTACCAGCCGCTCCGGCACCAGTTCAATCGTCTCTACAGCGTAGCCTTTCGTCGTCAACGCTTTGGCAATAGCCGCGCCGGTATTGCGCGATACTTCTGCTTCCGACGACGGGCCGCCGACGACGACGGCAATTTTTTTCTGTTTCATCGTTTCTATAGTAGTGTTCATGTTTTTAATCTTATCCTTTTGCTTCCGCCAAGTATTGTTCTCCCACTTTATAAATGTCTCCGGCTCCCATGGTAATGATTAAATCCAGCGGCCGGGCATGTTCTTTCAAATATGTGACGACGTCTTCCGTATGGGGAATGTAGATGACGTCCTGTCCGGTCTTTTCGCGAACCTTATCGGCAATAAGCCGGCCCGTCACGCCCGGAATAGGATCTTCGCCGGCGCTGTATACGTCGGTCACAATGAGGACGTCGGCTTTAGCAAAGGCCGAGCCGTAATCTTCAAGAAGGAGCTGCGTCCGCGTATAGCGGTGCGGCTGAAACAGGCAGACGACGCGGTGCGTGCCCATGTCGCGGGCCGCCGTGAGGGTGGCGTTGATTTCCGTCGGGTGATGGGCATAATCGTCGACGACCCATACGTCGCCGGCAAAGCCTTTCGTTTGAAAGCGCCGCTTTGCGCCGTGAAAATGGGACAACGCTGAAGCTACCTGACTGAAGGAAATGCCGCAGCGCAGCGCCACAGCCGTCGTCGCCAGCGCGTTCAGGACATTGTGCCGTCCCGGCACGTTCAGCATCAGTTCGCCCAGCGTCTCGCCGTGAAACAGCACGTCAAAATACAGCTTGCCCTTGGCATAATGGAGATTCCGAGCCTGATAATCCGCCTCAGCCTCGATGCCGTACGTCAGATACCGGCGCTGCAGAGACGGCGCCAGACGGCGGATGTATTCGTTTTCAAAGCACAGGACGGCCAGCCCCTGCTCGGCGTCCAGCTTCTGTATAAACTCCTTAAAGGCTTCGACGACGTTGTCCATGGAGCCGTAATGATCCATGTGATCGGCGTCGATATTGGTTACGACAGCGATATACGGCGACTGCTTCAGGAAGGTCCCGTCGCTTTCGTCGGCTTCGGCAATGACGTATTCGCCTTTGCCTAAAATCGAATTGCTGTGCAGGTAATCGACTTCACCGCCGATGACGATAGTCGGTTCCAGATGGCTTTCTTCAAAGACCTGGCCGAGCATGGACGACGTCGTCGTCTTGCCGTGCGCTCCGGCGACGGATATGCCCTTGCCCCAGGTCATGATATGTACCAGCGCGTCGGACCGATGTATCACCGGGATATGCCTCCGCCGCGCTTCTACTACTTCTGCATTCGTTTCGCGAATTGCCGAAGAGATGACGACGACTTCGGCATCCTGCAGATTTTCCGCCTTCTGGCCGATGCAGATGCGCGCGCCCTGTTCGGCAAATTTATCCGTAATGGCCGACCGCTTGAGGTCCGACCCCGATACGATATATCCTTTTTCTATGAAAACGTTGGCTATTGCCCGCATGCCTGCGCCGGCAATGCCGATAAAATGTACTTTTCGTACGTCGTTGAGATTGACCATGGTCTTACACATCCTTACTTTGCGCTGCTTCCCGTGCGTCGGCGCGCAATCGATAACGCCAGCTTCGCAATGTCGTGAGCGGCTTGAGGCCGGCCCAGAGCCTTGCTGGCCTTGGCCATGGAAGCTAACGCTTCCGGATCTTCTTTTAAATGAAGGATTTCTTCCAGCAAATCCTTACCGGTCAGCATCTTGTCCAGGATCATCTTAGCCGCGCCGCACATGACCAGGGCCTGGGCGTTGTACCGCTGATGATCTTCCGCCGCGTAGGGATAGGGAATCAAAATCGAAGGAACGCCCCGCACCGTCAATTCAGCCAACCCGACAGCGCCGGCACGATATACGGCCAAATCAGCCGCCGCCAACGCTTCCGGCATCTGATGCAGGTACGGTATAATACGGCTTCCCTCGCCGTACCGCCCTTTGCCGTCGATGCCTTCGAGCTGCTTGACGACACGGTCGTACTCGTGGTCTCCCGTAATATGAAGAATCTGTATGTCCTTGACATCCTTAAAATACCGATGCACTTCAATCATGGCCGAGTTGATACTGCGCGCCCCGCGGCTGCCGCCGGCGACGAGGAGCGTAAATTTATGCGGGTCCAGCCCAAGCAGGCTGCGCCCTTCTTCCTTGCTTACCGTCAAAATATCCTTGCGGACAGGATTTCCCGTATACACGAGATTTTCTTTTTTCTTAAACCGGCCGGCCGCTTCCCTATATCCCAGGGCGACGCGGTTGGCAAACTTGCTCAAAATCAAATTGGTCACGCCGGGGATGACGTTTTGCTCCTGCACGAGCGTCGGAATACCGCTCAGGCTGGCCGCCAGCAGCACGGGGCCGCAGACGAATCCGCCCGTACCGATGACGACTTCCGGCTTAAACCGATGAATAATGCGTTCGGCCTTAAATACGCTTCCCGCCGTCTTTCCCAGCGTCACTACGTTGCGGAAGGAAATGCGGCGTTCCAGTCCCCGTACGTCTATGGTCACAAAAGGCAGTCCTTCTTTAGGAATCAGCGTATTTTCCAACCCTATCTTCGAGCCTACGTAGAGAAACTCCGTCGGCTCGATATCGGCAATAGCGCGGGCAATTGTTATTGCCGGATAGATATGGCCGCCTGTTCCGCCTCCTGAAATAATTACTCGACCCATGTTTTTGCCCCCTACCAATCAAAAATAAATATATGGCTATATCGCGTTGACGATTCCCTTGAAGACCCGTCCGCGCTGCTCAAAATTATCGTACATGTCAAAGCTCGAGCATGCCGGAGACAACAGTACGGCCTGCGGCGCTTTGGCAATCTTGCGGGCCATCATAATCGCCCGTTCCATGCTGTATCCGGCTCGGCGAATATCCTTGACGCCGGCCTTCTTCGCTTCCTGTTCAAACCGATCTGCCGCCGCGCCGATCAATATAAGCGTATCGACCTTTTCGGCGGCCAGCTTCATAAACTCGTCGAGAGGTGTCATCTTATCGTAGCCGCCGGCAATCAAGACCAAGTGTCCCGAAAACGCTTCCAGCGCTTTGATAGACGCGTCGGTATTCGTTCCTTTTGAATCATTGTAATAGGTGACGCCGTGAATTGTGCGCACTTTTTCCAGACGGTGCTCTACGCCCCGGAACGATTTCAATACGCCAGAGATCACGTCGAGAGGCACGCCGGCGGCGTAAGCCAGCAGCGACGCAGCCAAACAATTTTGAATATTATGCTTGCCGAATAAATGAAGTTCGTCTTCCCGGCAAATGAGCGTATCCTGGCCGTCCATGCGGAGGATAAGCTGCCCGTCCTGATAAAACGCACCGACAGGCACTTCGCCCTGCGTGGAAAACCAGACGACGCGGCCCGTCATGTCCGGAGCCATGGCCCTGACCAGCGGGTCGTCGTAATTCAGCACAGCCGTATCGTCCCCATCCTGATTGCGGAAAATGCGCTTCTTCGCTTCGGCGTAGGCTTCCATCGTATGATGGCGGTCTAGGTGGTCCGGCGTAATATTCAGGACGACGGCCGCTTTAGCCTTCATCGTCTGCGTAAATTCCAGCTGGAAGCTGGACAATTCCGCTACGACGACGGCTTCCTTCGGCAAATCTGCCGCCTGCTCGGAAAGGCCGATGCCGATATTGCCGCCGACGACAGTCTGACGGCCTGAGGCCTTCATGATTTCCCCCAGCAGGGTCGTCGTCGTCGTCTTCCCGTTCGTACCCGTCACGCCCAATATGTCGGCATCGGTTACGCGGCAGGCTGTTTCTACTTCACTCCAAACGGGCAAACGGCGCGACAGCGCTTCTTTCATAATGGGAATTTCCGGAGAAATAACCGGCGACGGCACGACGATGTCCACGCCGTCCAGCAGCGAATTTTCCTGGCTGCCGAATACGAACTTGACGCCGGCACGCTGCAGCGCCGGCCACGGCTCTTCCGTGCAGTCGATGTCCTTTTTGTCATTGAGAATAACTGCGCCGCCGTGACGGGCCAAGGCCATCGATGCGGCCCGGCCGCTGATACCTGCGCCGATGACCAATATTTTTTTCCCGGAAAAATCCATTATGCTCATTTGCCAACACCTGCTTTGTTCAGATAATATGAATACCCTCTATTTGCACGATAAGACGACGATAATCGCCAATATCGCCATGAGGGCGGAAAAACTCCAAAAAACGGTAACTACCTTTACTTCGCTCCAGCCAGACAGTTCAAAATGATGATGAATAGGGCTCATTTTGAATACGCGCACGCCCCGCGTCTTAAAGGAAACAACCTGAATGATAACCGATAAGGCTTCAATGACGTATAATCCGCCTGCCAGAATGAGAAGCAGCTCCGTCTTCGTCAAGATAGCCATCGCCGCCAGCGCCCCGCCCAAAGCCAGCGAACCTGTATCGCCCATAAACATCTTGGCCGGGTGCTGGTTATAAAACAGAAAGCCCAGGCAGGCGCCGGTCAAGGCCGCGCTGAACACGGCGAAATTGACGTATCCCAGCGCTACGGCAATGACGACGTAGGCCACAGACGTAATCGCGCAGGAACCGGCCGCCAGGCCGTCCAAGCCGTCCGTCAGGTTGACGGCATTGCTGGCTCCGACGATCATGACAAACACAAAGATATAATAGAAGAATCCCAAATCGATCGTAATCGACGTGAAGGGAATCCAAAGAGTCGTAGGAAATTGAAGGAATTCCTTTAAAATGAAGCAAAATACGGCTGCCATAACGAACTGGCCGAGCAATTTCTGCTTGGCTGTCAGCCCCAGATTACGCCGTTTCACCGCTTTGATGCTGTCGTCGAGGAATCCGATGACGCCGTGTCCGAACGTCAGAAACAAAGCCAGGCCCTTGCGCAGATCCGACGGATTGAATACCAGACAGGAGACAACCAAAGCGATCAGAATCAAGATGCCGCCCATCGTCGGCGTCCCGGCTTTATACTTATGGCTCTGCGGGCCTTCTTCCCGTTCAGATTGGCGGGCATGGAATTTCTTTAACTGCCCGATAACCGGCTTGCCCAGCACTAAGGCGATGACCAGGCTGACGGCGAATCCAAATATCAGCGTATTTAACATTCACATGACTTCCTTTCGAAATATGACAGTATTTTTTCCATGGCAAACCCGCGGGACCCTTTCAGCAGCACCGTATCACCCGGCTGCAGCAGTTCTTTCAGGCAGGCGGCGCATTCGTCATGCGTCGCGGCCGTGTAGACCTGCTTCATGCCGCCTTCTCTCGCCGCGCAGGCAATATATCCGGCCAGCTCGCCCATGGTAATGAGGACGTCAATACCCGACGAGGCGATCTCCCGGCCGATGGCTTCATGTTCTTCCCGGGCCCAATCGCCTAATTCCAGCATGCCGCCCAATACGGCAATTTTCCGGCCCGTCGTCAAGGCGCCCAGAGAACGGATAGCCGCGCTCATGGAAGCCGGATTGGCGTTATAGGCGTCGTTGATAAACGTATACGGCGCCAAGGAAATCAGCTCTTCCCGCATGGGCACGCCTTTATACGCCGCCAGGCCGCGCCGGATTTCTTCGGCCGAAAGGCCCGTCAAGCAGCCGACGGCAGCCGCAGCCAATCCGTTATAGGCGTGGTGGCGGCTGATTGCCGGAATCTGCGCCGCGAAGACATCGCTGCCGCAGTGGCAGGTGAAGGTTACGCCCTGCTCGCTTACGGCTATCTGCTCGGCCCAGATATCGTCGCCCGCCTCGGTGCCGTAGGTCAGCACGCTGCCACGGCATAGGGCGGCCATCGGGGCTACGAAGGAATCGTCGGCATTCAATACGGCCGTGCCCTTTTCGTCAAGAGCCAAAACAAGCTCGCTCTTCGCCTTGGCGATGTTTTCCTGCGACCCCAGGAGTTCAATATGGCTCTTGCCGACGTTCGTCACGACGCCGATAGTCGGCTCGGCAATGGCCGCCAGCTCGGCAATCTGTCCCAAGCCGCGCATGCCCATTTCGACGACGCAGGCTTCGTGCCGTTCCGTCAGCTGCAGCAGCGTGCGCGGCAGGCCGATTTCGTTGTTGAAATTTTTTTCCGTCTGCAGCACGTCATATTTCTGCGACAGGACGGAGGCAATCATATTTCGCGTCGACGTCTTGCCGACGGAGCCCGTTACGGCTACGACGGGAATGGAAAAACGGCGGCGATGGAAGCGGGCCAAAGCCTGATAGGCCTTCAGCGTATCGTCTGCGACGAAAACAGCAATGCCGTACTCTCTGTATTCGTCCCGCATTTCGGACACGATAACGCCGGCCGCGCCCTGCTGCACGGCTTTGCCGACAAAATCATGACCGTCAAACCGCTCGCCCTTGAGGGCTACAAACAACGCGTCCCTGCCGATGACCCGCGTATCCGTTTCCACGCCGGAAAATAAAGTCTTTTCGCCGCTGACGGCGACAGACGCTCCCGTCGCCTCTTGTATTTCTGTCTTCGTAAAGGAAGCCATTTTCTTATCGCCCCTTTAACGCCAGCACGGCCTTGCGCGCTTCTTCGCGATCGTCGAAGTGAATCGTGCCGTCTTTTAAAATCTGATACGTTTCATGACCCTTGCCGGCAATAACGATGATGTCGCCGGTCTGCGCCAGTTCGACGGCTCTCTGGATAGCCGACCGGCGGTCGACGATGACTTCGTGATGCTGGCCCGGCTTGAGGCCCTGCTTTACGCCGGCTTCCACTTCAGCGACAATGGCGTCGGGGTCTTCCGAACGGGGATTGTCCGACGTGACGATGGGAATGTCGGCGTGTTCTGCCGCAATCTTGCCCATGATGGGGCGCTTCGTCCGGTCGCGGTCGCCGCCGCAGCCGAAGACGGCTAAAATACGGTTCGGATGCATGGCACGAGCTGTCGTCAAGGCCTTTTCCAGGCTGTCCGGCGTGTGGGAATAATCGACGACGATGGCAAAATCCTGACCGGCTTCGACGAGCTCGAAGCGGCCTGCTACGGAGTGGAAGGTCTGTATAGCACTGTCGATGATTTCCGTATCGACGCCTTCGGCATGGGCCGCGCCGATAGCCGCCAGCGTATTATATACGTTGAACAAGCCGGTAATATTCATATTCAGATGGACGCTGCCGAAGGGCCCGGTCACGTCGAAGGACGATTTCTTCAGTTCAACGTTCAGATTCGACCCTCTCAAGTCGGCTTCTTTTTCTACGCCATAGGTCAGGACCTTGCACTGGCAGGCCTTGAGGATATCCTTGGACCACGGGTCGTCGATGTTGACGACAGCCGTCTTATTGTCCTTGACATGTTCGCGGAAAGACAAGCCCTTGAATAACTTGGCCTTAGCGGCTACGTAGTCTTCCATCGTCTTGTGAAAATCGAGGTGATCCTGCGTCAAATTCGTGAATACGGCCGTATCGAATTCAATGCCGGCTACGCGGTGCAGGGCCAGGGCATGGCTCGATACTTCCATGACGACGTGGGTCATGCCCTTTTCGTACATGAGCGCTAGGAAGCGCTGCAGCTCGACGACGTCAGGCGTCGTGTTGTGAATGGGCAGCTCTTCGTCGTCGATGAGGGCGTGAATCGTGCCGAGAACGCCGACATGATGGCCGGCAGCCCGCAGAATATGGGCGATGATATGGGTCGTCGTCGTCTTGCCGTTCGTGCCGGTTACGCCGATCATGCGCATCTTGCGGCCGGGATAATCATAGAAATAGGGAACCATGTCTTCCAGCGCATGATGAATATCCGGCACCCGGATCTGCACGGTACCCTTAGGCAATTCCAAATGCTTCGTCGTCAAGACGGCAACGGCGCCTTTTTCCACAGCCTGGACGGCAAAGGAAGCGCCGTCGACGTGAACGCCGGAAATGCATACGAATAAATTTCCCGGCTCGATTTCCCGAGAATCGGCGGCGATGCCCGTAATCGGCGTTTCTACGTTGCCTTCTACGTTGTATATGCCCTTAATTTGCTTGCAAAGTTCGCTTACTGTTTTCATCCTCAAACATCCTCCTCGCAATCTGTATGTACGCATACTCATTTCTATTAAAGCAAACAACAATAGCAGCCTTGGGTAAAGGCTGCTGATGTCATCATATTATCGGCCTGTATGGGCTGCTTCCTTCTGGGAATCGGACGACTGGCCGCCGTACAGCACATACGTCGGCGCAACCATGCCCAGCTGTTTCGTAGCGACCGTATATATCCGCTCAGGTGCTTCCAGCTTGGCAATATCGACGCGTAAGTTCTCATTTTCACGCTGCAGTGCCTGCACCTGTCTTTTTTCATTCATCAGCGCATAACCATAATCAGTTTTAGCCGCAGATAAGGCAATATATGTCAGCAAAAAAAAGCAAATCAGCCCTACTACCGACAAGGTACGCAGGATAAGGCCCGAAAAATTCCTGTCGGCCGGAACCGCCTCCTGCCTCTGCTCTGCATACCGTATGTATCCTGCTTTTCTGGACAACATATTATATCACATCCATTCGACGAATTACTACCAGTACCGTGTAAATATTATTTTCGAATTCCGACACGCAACTTGGCGCTCCGGGCACGCGGATTCTGCTCCAGTTCTTCCGGAGACGGAGAAATAGCCTGCCGCTTCGCTTTCAGTATGGCCTTATGATGGCATGTGCACACGGGAATATCGGGCGGGCAGATGCAGTCCGTAGCCAATAATTTCAGCGTTTGCTTTGTAATGCGGTCTTCTAGCGAATGAAAGGTGATGACGCATATATGTCCCCCAGGCTTAAGCCGGTTGGCCGCGCTTTCCAGCGCATTGCGCAGAATGCCGAGTTCGTCGTTGACTTCGATGCGGATGGCCTGAAAGGTCCGCTTGGCCGGATGGGGGCCGTCCTTTCTGGCGCCGGCTGGAATAGCCTTTTTGATAATCGAGACGAGCTCGCCAGTCCGTTCAATGGCCTTTTCTTTGCGGGCGGCGACGATAAAGGAGGCAATGCGCTTGGCCCAGCGTTCTTCGCCGTACTCCTTGATAATGCGGTACAACTCGCCTTCGCTGTACGAATTGACTACGTCGTAGGCGCTTTTGCCGCGGCTGCGGTCCATGCGCATATCCAGCGGGCCGTCCTGCATGTAAGAAAAGCCCCGTTCCGGCGTGTCGAGCTGATAACTGGATACGCCTAAATCAAACATGACTCCGTCGACGGCGTCGATTCCCAGCTCGTCGAGGACGTCGGACAGCTGGCAGAAATTGCGCTGCACCAGAATATGACGGCAAGTCGTATCTTCCAGCCGCTTCGTCGCCGCGGCGATAGCATCGGCGTCCTGATCGAGCCCGATGAGCAGGCCGTCGTCGTTCAGCCGCTCCGCCAGCGCATGGGAATGGCCGCCGCCGCCGAGAGTACAGTCTACGTAAACCCCGCTGGGATTTCCTATAAGATTGTCAATCGTTTCCTCGCGGAGAACGCTAACATGATGAAACGCCATAATACCTCCTAAAACTCAATATCCAGAGATTCGTCCAGACTTTCGGCGATCTCTTCCATATCCGGCACGATCTTGGCCGCATATTCTTCGTACGCCTCCTGGGCCCAGATTTCTATTTTATCGCCCGTCCCCAGTATGGTCACGTCCTTTTTCAACTGGGCGTACTCGCGCAGCGTCCCCGGAATCAGAATGCGTCCCTGCCGGTCAAATTCAACTTCAGCGGCACTGCCGAACAAAAAGCGCTTGAAAGCCCGGACATTTTCCTTCGAAGCCTTCAGCTTTTTCATGCCGTTGGCCAAATTGATCCACGCTTCCATCGTATACACGGAGAGACAACCTTCCAGTCCACGGGTGACTACGAAGGAAGATCCCAATTCGTCGCGGAATTTCGCAGGCAGGATCACGCGGCCCTTCGCATCGATCGTATGCGAATATTCTCCCATGAACATCTTGTCGTCATCTCCTTCCCGTCGCTTTCACTTTTCACCACATTTTACCACATTTCAACACCTCGTGACAACAAATATCAGCTCATTCGCGGGAACTATATATAAAAAATCACCATGCAGGCTGCATGGTGATTAAAAAGAATAGGTACAGATTCATATTATATTGGGTTTATACGGCGCAAATAGCCTGCATCACATCGTCGTCTACGACGATGTCCTCCTGCCGCAGCGCCGTCAAATCGCAGCGCCGCGCCAGCTCTTCCAGCGGATAACGGGCCCGTTCGGATACCAGGCCGCCTTTGTACGCCAAATAGGATAGTACGCTGTCGCGGTCGGCTCCGCCATCCCGCAGGCTCTCTATCGTAATGCCCTGCTGCCGCTTCGACAAACGGCGGCCTTCTCCGTCGATCAGCATGGGCACGTGAGTGTACTGCGGCGCAGGATAGCCGAGGTATTCGATGAGCCAAATCTGCTGCGCCGTCGACGACAGCAGGTCGCGGCCCCGCAGGACGTGGGTAATGCCCATCATCCCGTCGTCGACGGACACGGCCAGCTGATAGGCATACAAGCCGTCGGCACGACGTACGACGAAATCGCCGCAGGCCCTCGGCAAATACGCTTCCTGCCGGCCATACACGCCGTCGCAGAACGACACGGCGGCAGCGGGCACGTGGACGCGCCACGACGGGTCTTTCTGCATCGCAGCTCGTTCCGCCGCCGTCATGCCGTAGCAATGCCCGTCGTACACGCTTCGCTCGCCGGCGTGGGGCGCTCCGATAGCCTGCAATCTGGCCCGGCTGCAGTAGCAGGGGTACAGCAGGCCGCCGCGCTGCAGCGCCGACAGCGCGCCGTCGTACAGAGCATATCGTTCCTGCTGTGTATACGGCCCGGACGATCCGCCTCTATCGGGCCCTTCGTCCCAGGTCAGCCCCAGCCACTGTAAGTCCCGCATCAGGGCGTCGGCAAATTCCTTTTTCGACCGCTGCTCATCGACGTCTTCCATGCGCAGGACCAGCGTGCCGCCGGCTTGCCGGACCTGAAGCCAGCACAAAAATGCTGTCCACGCGTTTCCCAAATGCATGTATCCCGTCGGGCTGGGCGCAAAACGACCTCTCATAGGACCACGACCTAATCAGGCAGCGACACGAGATTGCCGAACAAGCTCGCCTCTTCGCGGATTTTCCCTTCGCCGCCCATGACGCAGAGATTGCCGTCCGCCATGACCGAGCGAATCAGGGGAGCCAGGGCCCGGATATCGGCGGCCGTCGTCGCCAGCAGCTGGTCCCGGCGTTTCTGAGCTACGTCCGGCGTCGTCCCCGTAAAGTAGCGGTTCATGGCTTTGTCGCCGCGCAGGGACGGCGTCAGGGGCACGTCGATGCGGCTCAGCGTGCCGATGACGTATTTCGTCATTTCCCGTTCAGACACGTCGAAGGTTTCCAAATAATCGGCCAGCTCGTCGTAAGCCTGAACCGTGCTGCCCAGGTTCGGATCCCGGTAGGAGCAGAATACCATGTCGCCGTTGTCATAGAATCGGGTAAAGGCGCCGTACGCGCCGCCCTGCACCCGTATCTTCGTCCACAAATACCCGTACTGCAGGATCGTATCCAGCACCATGAGCGAACCGACGTAGGTATACCCGTGGTCGCGGAAGTTGCCGCCTTTGGCGACGTACTGCACCTTGCCGCTGGTCATGATGCCTTCGTTCTTCTGTTCCATGACGAAATCGCACAGTTCTGTCCGGCGTTCCCCCTGGGGCATGGCGTCAAGCCACTGAGGCAATGCAGCTACGGCGGCCTTCTTTTCGTCATCGCCGCCGGTAATTTCAATCGTCAGGCCGGCGCGGACGAAGATCTTCTTCATGACGGCCTGCAGTTTAGCGGCTACTTCGCCACAGGTTTCGCTGATGTTAGCCGCTACCTGGCTGATAAACTGGTAATAAGAAAATTCTCCGGCATTGCAGAACGCTTCGACCGGCGACGTATAGGACAAGACACGATGCATGACGATGATATGGCCGCGGCGGAAGGCGTCCATATCCCAGCCGGCCTTCGTTTCTTCAATCAGCTCGATCAGCCGTTCCTCGTTCGTAAAGACCGTATCAAGGGAAATTTCCTTCAGCAGGCCGACGAGTTTGTCGATATGCTGGCTCAGGACTTTCGCCTTGAACTTGAATACGGGAACGTAATTCTTGTTGTTTTCCCGATCCGAAAAGGCCGAAACGGTGCTGTCGATACCGCCCGTATGCAAGTCTATCAAAGATGCCAATTCGCCGTAGCCGTGAGCTTTCGTATCCAAGTCGCCTAAGATATCGCTCAGCAAGTACACGTAGGGCAGCTCTTCCGCCGTAATGCCATGAAGGTCAAAATAGGCGTTGACATAGGTAATGCCGTTCGTCACGTCGGGGACGTGGCAGAGATGGACGGAGCCCATCGTTTCTTCATGCATGACGATCTGCTCTGCCTTATGCTCCAAGTCGTCCCGCGAAAGAGTCGGAATGGACAGCAGCGCTTCCGGCGAATCCGGCGTCGCCTGCCGTTTTTTCAAGGCTTCCGTCGCCGCCATGATGCCGGCAATGTCGTCTTCCGTCAGCGTCGCCTTATAGGCCGCCAGCTTTTCCGCCAGCTCGGCGTCGTGCCGTTCCGTTAAGCCCGGTTCCGGCACGAGGGAAATGAGGGCGTAATATGTATTATCTAAGACGTATTTCTGCAAAATACGTTCATAATAGCCCGTTTCTATGCCGTCGCGCAGAACCTTCAGGGCCCCTTCATAGGCCAGCGGCGCTAACGGATCGCCGTCATAGAGCCACGAATCCATGCAGCGGATGCCGTAAATCAGTCCCTTGGGACGGCCGGCAAAATCGGCTTCGCGGAGTGTAAATTCGATGCGGTTCAGCGCGCCCTCCAGCAGCGTCTTGTCGATGCCTTCCTTCACCATATCGCCCAGTACGCGGCGGACGACAGGCAGTATCTTATTCTGCTTGTCCGGGTCGGAGCCGTTGACGGAAATCCCCCACAAGGGCTGAAGCAATCCGTCCTGGAAGTCGCCGGAAATATCCTTGCCTACACCGGCGTCGACGAGGGCTTTTTTCAACGGCGCAGCCGGCGACAACAGCAGGACGTACGTCAGGACCTTGAAGGCCAGGCCCAGCGTCGGGTCCAACGCGTCGTCGACGACGTAGGTCAGGCTGTGCAGCGTCTTGTGCTCCGTTTTTTCTTCCTTGGCAATGCCGTACGGATAGGTCTTGACAACGGACGGCACCGGGGCCTGACGGCCGATAGCCGAGTCGATCTGCTCCTTCGTAAACTTGCTCAGGTATTCGCCGTCTATGAAGGCCAGCGTTGCGTCGATATCCATGTCGCCGTACAGGAAGATATAGCTGTTCGACGGATGGTAATACTTGGCATGGAAGGCTGCGAAGGCCTCCTGCGTCAAGTTGGGAATATCATCGGGGTCGCCGCCCGATTCGACGCCGTACGTCGTGTCGGGGAACAAGTTTTCCATAACCCGCCGTTCGAGCTGCGAATCGGGAGACGAAAACACGCCTTTCATTTCATTATATACGACGCCGCAGTACGTCAAAGGCGCGTCGGGCGATTCCAGCTCGTAATGCCAGCCTTCCTGCATGAGAACCTGTTCGTCCGTCAGCATATTCGGGAAAAAGACGGCGTCCAGATACACATCCATCAGATTTTTGAAATCGACGGCATTCCGGCTGGCTACGGGGTACATCGTCTTGTCGGGAAAGGTCATGGCGTTCAGGAACGTATTCAGCGAGCCCTTGACCAATTCGACAAAGGGTTCCTTCAGCGGAAATTTCCGCGAGCCGCACAAGACGGAGTGCTCGCAGATATGAGGCACGCCGGTACTGTCCGACGGCGTCGTGCGGAAGGAAATGGAAAATACCTTGTTATCGTCTTCATTTTGAATATATAATACGCGCGCTCCCGACTGCAGGTGCTCCATTTCGTAGGCCTGGCTTTCCAGCTCCTTGACGAAGACCGAGCGGGTTACGCGAAATCCATGGAGCGTACTCCCTGTTTCTAATTTCATCAGCATTCCTCTTTTCTCTGTTGTCATTACCGATATTATATTATTATTGTAAAATAAGGGCTTCTAACTCCGCCACGGAAGAAACGAAGAAATCCGGCGGAAACTTCCGCCGTTCCTCTTCGTTGCCGTAGCCGTAGCCGACAACGATGACCGGCAGGCCCGTTTCGCGGGCCCCGCAGACGTCGTACTGCCTGTCGCCGACCATAACGGCCCGTTTCGCTTCATCCGGACCGATGTACTGCAAAATGCGGCGTATAATGTCGGCCTTCGTGTCCGTACCGCCTACGGCCGGTCCGGCAATCCTTTCGACGTACGGCGCGATGCCGAATTTTTCGCAGATAGCCTTAGCGTGAACTTCCGGCTTGGACGTGGCGACGAAGGAGCGGACGCCCCGTTCCTGCAGGTGATGCAACATGGGAACGACGCCGTCGAAGGCCCGGTTTTCAAACTTGCCTATCGTGCTGTAGCGCTGCTGGAAATGAGCGTACGTTTCCCGCGCCTTTTCCTCGGAAAATCCAAAGGTATCGCGAAACGTCGTAACCAGCGGCGGCCCGACGATAATATGCTGATCCAGCCGGCCTTCCGTCGTTTCGCCCATCTGTATGAGGGCATATTCAACAGACTTGATGATTCCTTCCTTCGAATCGGTCAGCGTGCCGTCTAAATCAAATAAAACGGATGTATACATACAAAACCTCCCTAATAGTTTCCAATCAGACCATATATACTATATCATGTTTGCCATTGCCATGCTAGAGGGCGTCCCGTCACGGTTGCTTCGCTCCGGAAAATGAAGTACTATACTATATATACAGTCCAACCTTACAAGGAGGCGATACGCCGTGACAGAAGAAGAAAAAATTTTCGCCGGCTATATCTTCAACAACCGGTCGCCGGAACTCGTGGCGATGAAGCACAAGGCCCACAGCGCCTGCCTGCGCTTCAACCAGCTGGACGAATACGACCCGCAGCGCCTGCCTATCGTCAGGGAGTTTATCGGAGCCATTGGAACGGTGTATTACTTCCAGGGTCCCATCCAGTTTAACTACGGCTGCCATACCTTCATCGGCGAAAATTTCTTCGCCAACTTCAACCTCACCGTCATGGACGACGCCCGCATCTATATCGGCGACAACGTCTGCTTCGGTCCCAACGTATCTCTTATGGCGACGAATCATCCCCTCCTGCCGCAGGAACGGCTCGGCCTCGACGACGAAGGGCGCATGACCATGGCCGAGTACGCCGAAGACATCCATATCGGCCATAACGTCTGGCTGGCCTGCAACGTCACCGTCCTGGGCGGCGTGCGCATCGGCGACAACGTCGTCATCGGCGCCGGCAGCGTCGTCACCAAGGACATCCCCGACGGCTATCTGGCCTACGGCAATCCCTGCCGCCCCGTGCGCAGGATCACGGAACAGGACAGCCAAGTACGCCGCATGCTGCCGGAAGACCGGGAATATTTCAAACATAATTTTAAACTGTAATACCCTTATGTATATATAGGAGGTACGACGATGAAACTCATGATTGCTTCAGATATCCACGGCTCCGCATACTGCTGCCGCAGATTGCTGGATGCCTTTCGCCGCGAGGAGGCGCAGAAATTAGTCCTGTTAGGCGATATGTTATATCACGGTCCGCGCAACGACTTGCCGAAAGAATACAGTCCCAAAGACGTAGCCGCCATGCTGAACGCTGAAAAGGACCGCATCCTCTGCGTACAGGGAAACTGCGACGCGGCTGTCGACCAGATGGTGCTGGAATTTCCCATCATGGCCAGCTATGCCCTCCTCTATTTAGGAAAGCGGACGGTCTTCGCAACGCACGGCGACGTCTTCAACACGGCGGCTCCGCCTCCCCTCGGCGCCGGCGACATCCTTCTTCACGGCCACACGCACGTGCCGGCCTGGGAACCCTTCGGCAACGGCAATCTATACCTGAATCCCGGCTCGATTTCCCTGCCCAAGGAAAACACGCCTGCCGGATATATGGTCATGACGGCCGACGAATGCCAATGGAAAACCATGGACGGCAGCCTGTACCATGCCTTGACGTTGTAAAATCGTCCGGCAGCGTCCTAAAAAGCAAAAAACGGATTCATCAAGACCAGGCCCGCAGGCCTATCCTGATGAATCCGTTCTTTTTATGTCTTATCCTTGCCGGCACCTGTTACCAATCACTGCAGTGACGGTTGTGGCGATGGCGGCGGTTGCAGTCGCGGTCGCGGTCATTATCGATATCCCGTTCCAAAATTCTGCCCGTGTCGGCGTCAATGGTGAGATCGCCTTCCCAAACGGAGTCGCTGTGAAAATCGACTTCGTAAACTCTGCGGCCGTCGTCATAATCCCGTTCTACGCGGTGGATTACTGCGCCGGGATATTCGTTTTTAACAATCTGTTCTGCATCCTGCATGCTGATGGCGAAGGCCGGTACGATGCCCATGCACGTCACAGCTGCAAGAACCAGCAATGCGCTCAATTTCTTTTTCATCATCATTTCCTCCTACAGACTATATCTTAGTATTTTTCTTTCCGTTCTAAAATCTTGCCCGTATCGGCGTCAATGGTCAATTCGCCGTCCCAGATGCTGTCGGTTCTGAAATCTACTTCATATACTCTGCGGCCGTCGTCGTAATCACGGTCTACTCTATGAATCGTAGCGCCCGGATATTCTTTCAATACGATGTTTTCTGCATCCTGCGCGCTCATGCTGGCAAACGCCGTCGAAAATCCCATTGCACTTACAGCTAATACCGCTAAGATAGTTCCCATTTTCTTTTTCATACTCTAATACCTCCTAGTGTTTTTAGTTGCAGTAGTTTTTACACTTAAATTATTACATACTTCCGCCCCATTGTCAATATTTTTAATAATCATTATTTGTTAAAAATTTATTTAGAAGCAGTTTAGAGTTGTTTAGAAATCCTTTAGCATTGATAAAAAGCAGCCTCCCGACTGATTGCCGGAAGGCTGCTTCTATAACGATGCGGTTACTGCTGTGCTTTGCGCATCGCTTTCTTTCTGTCGTGTTTATCCAAAATGGCTTTGCGGATACGGATGCTCTTCGGCGTAACTTCGACGAGTTCGTCGTCGTTGATCCATTCGAGCGATTTTTCCAAGCCCATGACGCGGGGCGGAACGAGGCGAAGCGCTTCGTCCGACGCAGAGGAACGCGTATTGGTAAGGTGTTTTTTCTTGCAGGGGTTTACGTCGATGTCGACGTCGCGGTTGCTTTCGCCTACGACCTGGCCGAGGTAAATTTCCTGAGCCGGCGAGATGAACATGTCGCCGCGGTCCTGCAGGTTGAAAATGCCGTAGCCCGTCGTCGTGCCCGATTCAAAGGCGACTAAGCTGCCGCGCGTACGGCCGGGGATTTCGCCCTTCCAGGGAGCATAGCCGTGGAAGACGTGGTACATAATGCCGTTGCCCTTCGTGGCCGTGAGGAATTCGCTGCGGAAGCCGATGAGTCCGCGGGCCGGAATGATGAATTCCAGGCGCGTGTAGCCGGCAATGTCGACCATGTTGACCATTTCCGCTTTGCGGGTGCCGAGCTTTTCCATAACGGAGCCCATGAATTCCTGCGGCACGTCGATGGTCAATGCTTCCAGCGGTTCGCATTTCTGGCCGTTAATTTCCTTCGTAATGACGCTGGGCTTGCCGATCTGCATTTCATAGCCTTCGCGGCGCATTTCCTCGATGAGGACGGCAATGTGCAGTTCGCCGCGGCCCGATACCTTAAAGGCGTCGGCGCTGTCCGTTTCTTCGACGCGGAGGGATACGTTGGTCTGCACTTCGCGGAACAGGCGGTCGCGAAGATGGCGGCTCGTGACGAATTCGCCTTCCTGGCCGGCGAAGGGGCTGTCGTTGACGTAGAAAATCATCGACAAAGTCGGTTCGTCGATGTTGATTTTCGGCAAGGCTTCCGGATTCTGCGGGTCGGCTACGGTTTCGCCGATTTTCAGGTCAGGAATGCCGATGATGCAGGCGATTTCGCCCATAGCGGCTTCTTCCGTTTCCGTCCGCTTCAATCCTTCGTACGTGTATACGCGGCCGACTTTAGCGCGGCGCTGGCCTTCGCCGTCGGTAATAACGACGTTCTGGTTCGGACGGAGGCGGCCGCGGACGATACGGCCGATGGCGATTTTACCGACGTAGTCGTCGTAATCCAGGGTCGTAACCATGAACTGCAGCGGGCCGTCGATATCGCCTTTAGGGCAAGGGCAGTATTTAATGATAGTTTTAAACAACGGTTCCAAATCGCTGCTGTCGTCGTCCATAGAATATTTGGCGATGCCGTCGCGGCCGTTTGCGTAGATGACTGGGAAATCGAGCTGGTCGTCGTTGGCTTCCAATTCCATGAACAGTTCCAGTACTTCGTCTTCGACTTCCGAAACGCGGGCTTCGGGCTTGTCGATTTTATTGATAACTACGATAGGCTTCAAATTCTGTTCCAGCGCCTTGCGCAGTACGTATTTCGTCTGCGGCATAGGGCCTTCGAAGGCGTCGACGAGCAGCAGTACGCCGTCAACCATATTCAGAACACGTTCTACTTCGCCGCCGAAATCGGCATGGCCCGGCGTGTCGACGATATTGATCTTGACGCCTTCATGCATGACGGACGTGTTTTTGGACAGGATCGTAATGCCTCGTTCCCGTTCGATATCGCCGGAGTCCATGACTCGTTCGGCAACCTTTTCATTGGTGCGGAAAACGTGGCTCTGCTTAAGCATTGCGTCGACCAATGTCGTTTTGCCATGGTCAACGTGGGCAATAATTGCAATATTGCGAATATCTTGACGTTCCATCTAATGTCCTCTCTCCTATGTCAAATAATTATAAGTATAGTTAGTTCGTAACTCATAGAGTATAGCACAAAAAGCCCCGCTTGACTACACGTCGCAGGGCTTTTTACAGAAAAATACGATGAAATTTACCTAGTCTTCGCCGATAATCCGCACTTCCGGCTCTAAATGGACGCCGTGGGCCAGTTCGACACGGCGCTGCACTTCGCGAATGACCTGCAGGACGTCGCGGGCCGAGGCATGGCCCCGATTGACGACGAAGCCGGCGTGCTTTGTCGATACCTGCGCGTCGCCGCACGACAGGCCCTTCAGGCCGGTCTGGTCGATGAGCGTGCCGGCAAAATATCCTGGAGGACGCTTAAAGGTACTGCCGGCGCTGTGCATTTCCAGCGGCTGCTTGCTGCGCCGCCGCTGCATGAGGTCGTCCATGGTGCGCTGGATTTCGTCCTTATCGCCGGGCCGCAGGAGCAGTTCCACTTCGACGACGAATTCCTGGGATTTCTGAAACCGGCTTTGGCGATAGCCAAAGCCTAAGTTCGGCGCGCTGTACGTATGGACGCCGCCGGTGCTGCTGACCGTACGGACACGGGACACGACATGGCTCATTTCGCCGCCGTAGGCGCCGGCGTTCATGAAGACGGCGCCGCCCAGCGTGCCGGGTATGCCGCAGGCAAATTCTATGCCCGTCAATCCCTGTTCCTGCGCAAATTGGCAAATATCCTTCAGCATGTAGCCCGCGCTGACCAGCATCTTGCCGTCATGGCAGGACAAGACCTTCTTCAGGCGGTTCAGCTGGATGACGACGCCGCGGATGCCGCCGTCCCGGACGAGGACGTTCGATCCGCCGCCCAAGACCGTCACGGGCAGTTCCAGGGAGCGGGCGATGCGGATGGCCACGGACATTTCCTTTACCGACGCCGGCAGGACCAGAATATCAGCCGGGCCTCCGACGGCAAAGGTCGTATGCTCGCTCATGGGCGCGTCGAGAATGATGTTGTCCATCGGCGTATACTTGCTCATCTGCGCCGCAAAACTTGTCAATGCGTACTTATTTATCAAGAATGCTCATTCCTTCTGCCATTGCGTTCTGAATTACCTGATACACTTCTCCAGCCATCGCCTGCCAGCGGTTGTATTTCTGCAGGTAAGCCATGGCCGTCTCGTTCTTTTTAAGCTGTTCCGCCATGCGGTTCAGCTGTTCGATTTTCTTGCGGATCGGCTTATTGCCCATGGATTCGGCATAAGCCAGCTGGGCCTGCATGATGAGGAAATCCTGCACCAAATGGGCCGTCTTTTCGTCTTCGGCCAGCACCTTGCCCGCCTCTACCAGCTCTACGTATTCCTTGCAATTTTGAATCGCTTTTGCCAACTCATTGGCTTTATCGTATAATTCCACTCTTGTTTCCCGCCTTTTCCTTAGGTTAAATGATCGATGCCGACGCCGCCCTTGGCCATGCCGGGAAATCCGAGCTGGCGCAGCGCTTCATACGAAACGATGGCGACCGTATTCGACAGGTTCAGACTCCGCGCTTCTTCGGCCATGGGCACGCGGAAGCAGCTGTCCGGATACTGCTTAAGCAATTCTTCCGGCAAGCCCTTCGTTTCCTTGCCGAAGACGAGCATGTCGTCTTCTTGAAACTGAATATCGGCATAACACTGGTTTGCCTTTGTCGTCAAATAAAAAAAGCGGTGGCCCTTGTATTTTTCCAGCACTTCATCGAAGTTTTCATGAACCTGTACGTCTACGAGATGCCAATAATCAAGGCCGGCGCGCTTTAAATGCTTGTCGTCGATAGAAAACCCCAATGGTTTTACCAAATGCAGCGTCATCTTATTCGCCGCGCATAACCGGGCTACGTTGCCCGTATTGCCGGGAATTTCCGGCTCTACCATTACAATATGCATAGTATCAATCACTCTCCAACGAATATTGTACAAGATTTCCCGTAGGAGCACAAGAGGAAAGGCCGGCCATGTATTCATTGATTTTTTTTATCATGCATGGTATAATATAAATAATAATTATTCTTTAATTATTATTTTCAAAAATCAAAAGAGAGGTGTTTTCACATGGATACATTTGATAACATTGCCCAGTACCCCATCTACTTTGCCCCCGGCTGTCGCCTCATGCAGCTGGAACCTGCCATGGTTTCGGAAGTGTACGATTACCTGCGGAAATTATTCGGCAACATCCGCCTGTACACGCGCTGCTGCGCCTTTGACGACGCCAAACAGCACGATGAAGAAGCCGTTTTCATCACCTTGTGCGACTCGTGCTTCAAAATCTACGGCGAAACGTACGCCAACCTCCACATGCGCGATTTCTGGAGCGTATACGACGAATACAAGACCATCTATCCCTTAGGCGACAACGAAGCCAAACTCCGCGACGCCTTGGACTCAACCATGTGCGCTCCCGCTCCGATTAAAGCGATGCGCCCCTTCTTCGACGAATGGAAGACCTGGAGCACCAGCCACCGGGAACCGGAAAAATAAGGAGGCTCCTCCCATGAAATTCACGTACTACGGTCATGCAGCCTTTTCGCTGTCTGACGAAACGACTACGATTCTCTTCGACCCGTTTATTACGGACAATCCGTGGACAAACGTCTGTCCCGCCGACATTGACTGTCAGTACGTCGTCTTAACCCACGCCCACGGCGACCACTACGGCGACGTCGAAGCCATCGCCAAGAAAAACGACGCCTTAGTCGTCAGCACGGCTGAAGTAGCGGGCAAAGCGGCCGCTGCAGGCTGCCGGGCTCACGCGATGCACGTCGGCGGCAGTGCCTCTTTTCCCTTCGGCACGATTCGCCTGACGCCGGCCTTTCATGGATCGGGCGTCGAAGGCGGCATGGCCTGCGGCGTCATCGTCGAATTCGGCGGCAAGCGCGTCTACTTCGCCGGCGATACGGGTCTGTTTTCAGACATGAAAATCCTCGACCGCTTCGGCAAGATCGACTGCGCCATTCTCCCCATCGGCAACAACTTTACCATGGGCATAGACGACGCGGCCTTGGCGGCCTTGTGGATTCAGCCGAAGTTCGTCATCCCCGTCCACTACAAGACGTGGCCGATCATCGACGCCGACCCGCAGGAATATAAGCAGCTTACGGAAAGCAAGTACAATATTCCCGTCCAGGTCGTCGAACCGGGAACGACATACGAATTCTAAACAACTGCATAAACAAGAAACGGCCCTGTCGTGAAAGTATCTCCTTTCATGGCAGGGCCGTATTTCATATATTTATCTTCTTTCGTATTCCCGTTCTACGCGCTGTTCCAGCAGGGCCGCTTCGCGTTCGATGCGCTGAATGGCCTCGGTCATATCCCGCACGTACTGCTCGTCTGTAATAGACTGTAAATTGACGCGGACGCTGTAAAAAGCCGACCGCATGGCAGAGCGGGCGTTCATGGCCGCAATGGCTCCGTCCGTAATAACCCACTTATTGCCGTAGCGCACGGTCTGCTCCGCCAGCTGCACGAGGACGAAAATATCCTTTCCCAGAGAAAAGGGGATTTCCGCCGCTTCCTTGAAGGCCTGCTGCACAATGTCTTTCCGATTGGGCGTATCCTTAGGGAGCCGCACGGCCCGGATTACGCCGTCAAAAGCCGCCGCGTCCTCGGCAATACCGGCCAGATAGCGTATGCGCAGGTCTCGGGCCTGTTCCTTAATGGATTCCATCAGCTTGGCCACGTCTTCATACCCTTTTTTACCGAGGGTCAGGTTTGCCACCATCTCGACGAGGGCCGCCGCCGAGGCCGCCGTCATGGCCGCGATGCCGCCGCCGCCGGGAACAGGCTCCTTAGAAGCCGTCGCTTCCAGCAGGGCGTCGAGGGGCATGGACTGGAAGCGGCTGAAATCGGGCTTAGAACAATCCTGTGATAACGCCATTTTCATCGATATCCATTCTATTAGCAGCAGGAACCTTCGGCAAGCCCGGCATCGTCATAATGTCGCCGGTCTGGCAGACGATAAAGCCTGCACCGGTGCAGACGCGCACGTCCTTGACGGTAACGGTGAAGTCCTTCGGCGCGCCGAGGAGAGACGGATCGTCGGACAAGGAATACTGCGTCTTCGCTACGCAGAGAGGCATCTTGTCGAGGCCGAATTTTTCCAGCTCGGCCACCTGTTTCTGCGCTTTGCTTTCAAAGACGACGCCTGCGCCGCCGTAAATCTTTTTGACGATCGTTTCCATCTTCTGGGCGATGGTGTCGTTTACGTCGTACAGCGGCTTGTACGGCGTCTGCGGATGGGCGATGAGCTGCAGTACCTTTTCTCCCAATTCTACGCCGCCCTTGCCGCCTTCGGCCCAGCAGTTATTGAGGGCTGCGTCGACGCCGTAATCGGCGCAGAGCTGGCGGAGCGTCGCGATTTCCGCATCCGTATCGGTAGCAAATTTATTGATGCCGACGACGACGGGAACGTCGTAGGTACGCATATTTTCCACGTGCTTAGCCAAATTGGCAAAGCCCTTCTTCAAGGCTTCGATATTTTCTTCCTGCAAGTTCTTCTTGTCTACGCCGCCGTGCATTTTAAGAGCCCGGACTGTTGCGACGACGACGACGGCGTTCGGTTTAATGCCGGCGAAACGGCACTTAATGTCCATGAATTTTTCCGCGCCGAGGTCTGCGCCGAAACCGGCTTCCGTAACGGCGATCTCGCCCATCTTGAGGGCCAGCTTCGTAGCGACGACAGAGTTGCAGCCATGCGCGATGTTGGCGAAGGGGCCGCCGTGTACGAGGGCCGGCGTGTGCTCGATCGTCTGGACGAGGTTCGGCTTGATAGCGTCCTTCATGAGGATAGCCATTGCGCCTTCGACGCCGAGCTGGCGGGCCGTCACGAGGTTGCCGTCCAAGTCATAGGCTACGGTGATGTCGCCCATGCGCTTCTTCAAGTCCATGAGGTCGCTGGCCAGGCACAGGGCCGCCATGATTTCCGAGGCAACGGTAATCATGAAATGGTCTTCTCGCGGAAACCCGCAGACTTTGCCGCCCATGCCGACGACGATGTTGCGCAGGGCCCGGTCGTTCATGTCCATGACGCGCTTCCAGATGACGCGGCGCACGTCGATGCGCAGGGCGTTGCCCTGATGAACATGGTTGTCGATGGCAGCGGCCAGAAGATTGTTGGCCGCCGTAATAGCGTGCATGTCGCCTGTAAAATGGAGGTTAATATCTTCCATCGGCAGTACCTGCGAGTAGCCGCCGCCGGCAGCGCCGCCCTTAATGCCGAATACGGGGCCAAGGGAAGGTTCGCGAAGGGCGACGACGGCCTTATGCCCCATGTAGTTCAGCGCCTGGGCGAGGCCGATCGTCGTCAGCGTCTTGCCTTCGCCGGCCGGCGTCGGCGTAATAGCCGTGACGAGGACGAGCTTGCCGTCTTCGTTTTTCGAAAGGCGCTTGATAGCGTCAAAGGAAATCTTTGCCTTATATTTACCGTATAATTCCAAATCATCGTCAGTTAATCCGACTTTTTCCGCAATCTTTACGATCGGTTCCAGCGTGGTCTGCTGTGCAATTTCAATATCGCTTAATACCTGTGCCATGATTTGCGTCACTCCTGTTCGTAGCATAAAAAAATACCGACACTTCTGGAAATGTTGCCCAGACGGTCGGCTTCGCGTCAATCATGCTCCCCGTGGTTGATTCCACTTCCGTCAGTCACATGATTATGGACTTATTATACAAGAATTCTCCGTATACTGTCAATGACATTTACCCCTTCCCGGATACAGCCCGGCTCCACAAAAATCAAAAAAGGGATATCACCTGGCGCATGTCGGCTAGTACGAAAAGAAGCCGGTTCACAGAGAACCGGCTTACATGCCATACGCAGTATGATTATATGTCGATTTCCTGTACGTCGCCGAAGGATACGGGGCCGCCGATAAAAATGCTGCGCAGCTCCTTGTCTTCGCCTTCTACGGTCGCAGCGATGGCAATCGCCCCGCCGGGCTGCTGAATCGTGCAGGATACGTCCTTTTTGCCTACGCAGGCCAGGGCCGCCGCTACAGCCGCCGAGCCTGAGCCGCAGCTCTGTTCCCAGTACAGCGTATCCGTCGCCGTCACGTATACGGCGGGGACCATATGCAGATGGGCCGGGTCAAAGAGGACGAGGCCGAACGCGTCCAGCTGTTCGTCCGACGCATAGTCCTGCAAGGCCGTCCAAAACATGTCCTTGTATTCCATTTCCGCTTCAGAGGCAAAGTGGACGAAATGAACGATGCCCGGCAGCTCGACGCGGAAAAAGCGGCTCGGCATGCCGCCTACGTCCAGGAGAACTGCTTCAACGGACAGGGGCAGGGGCATCTCGATATAGGCGTCGTAGGAGCCGTCAGGCCGTTTTTTCGCCTGAGCCTGCAGAACGCCGTCGCATCCCGAACAGGACACGGCATATTCGCCGCTATCTCCACCAGCGAGCTGCAAGGCGTAGGCCGCGGCAGACCGGGACGCGTTGCCGCAGAATTCGCCGCCCATCATGTCGACGCGCAGCGGCTGGCCTTCCGTCATGGATAAATACGCGACCTGCTCGGCGTCGACGCCCTTATCTTTCAGGAGCTTTGCTGCCAAGAAGCTACGCTGTTCCGGCGCGACATCGCTCAGCACAAATAAGGTCGTATTGCCGCTGGGATCTGCTTTTACATATTGCAGTTTCACGTTGCTCAACTTCCTTTCTATCTGATAAAAAAGGTACCGGCCATGCCGATACCTTTTTGTAATGCGACTTTTATTTCTTGACGAGTTCTTCTTCTACCTGAATGTGAAGCTCGTGAAGTTGTTTTTTCGTAACTTCCGACGGCGCTTCGCTCATGGGGTCGATAGCGTTCTGCGTCTTCGGGAAGGCGATGACGTCGCGGATGGACTTGCGTTTGAGCATGAGCATGATCATGCGGTCCAGGCCGAAAGCCAAGCCTCCATGAGGAGGAGCACCGTATTCGAAGGCCCGGAGCAGGAAGCCGAATTTCTGTTCCGCTTCTTCTGGCGTAAGGCCGATAGCCTTAAATACGCGCTGTTGCAAATCAGGCTGGTAAATACGGAGGGAACCGCCGCCCAGTTCGACGCCGTTGAGAACGAGGTCGTATGCCTTGGCATAGACGTGAGCCGGGTCTGTTTCCAGTTTATCCAGGTCTTCGTCGCGGATAGCCGTGAACGGATGATGCATGGCGACGTAGCGTTTTTCTTCTTCGCTGTATTCGAACATGGGGAAATCAACGACCCAGGTGAAGGCGAATTTGCTTTCGTCGATCATGTTCATGCGGCGGGCCATTTCCTTACGCAGTTCGCCGAGAGCTGCTGCGACGACGGCCGGTTTGTCGGCAATCATGAGAACCAAGTCGCCCGTTTCGCTGCCGCACTTTTCGCCGATAGCTTTGAGCGTATCTTCGCCGAGGAATTTCTTAACCTGCGATTTCAGCGTGCCGTCTTCCATGAAGCAGATCCATGCCAGGCCCTTGGCGCCGTAGCGGGATACGTATTCGACGAGGTTGTCCAGTTCGCGGCGCGGAATGCCGGCGTCGCCCTTGACGTTGATGGCCTTGACCTGGCCGCCGTTGTCGACAACGGAGCGGAACACTTTGAATTCCGTATCGCGGACGAGGTCCGTAATGTCGGTAAACTTCATGTCGAAGCGCAGGTCCGGCTTATCAGAGCCGTAGTTTTCCATGGCGTAGTCCCAGGTCATGCGGTGAATCGGCAGTTCTACGTCGTGGCCCAGCGTTTCCTTGAAGATATAGTGAACCATTTCTTCGACGAGCGTCAAGATTTCTTCCTGATCCATAAAGGACATTTCCATGTCCAGCTGAGTGAATTCAGGCTGGCGGTCGGCGCGCAGGTCTTCATCGCGGAAGCAGCGGGCGATCTGATAGTAGCGGTCCATGCCGGAAATCATGAGCAGCTGTTTGAAAATCTGCGGAGACTGGGGCAATGCATAGAACTTACCTTCGTTGACGCGGCTCGGTACGAGGTAGTCGCGGGCGCCTTCAGGCGTGCTCTTGCACAGCTCCGGCGTTTCGATATCGATGAAGCCGTGTTCGTTCAGGAACGTGCGCATAGCGTGTTTTACTTTATGGCGCATGATGAGGTTGTTCTGCATTTCCGGACGGCGCAGGTCGAGATACCGGTATTTCAAGCGGATCTTTTCGTCGACGTCGATGTTATCTTCAATGTAGAACGGCGGCGTCTTGGACGAGTTGAGAATACGCAGCTCTTCGCAGCGGATTTCAATCGTGCCGGTCTTCATCTTCGGGTTTACCGTATCCTTATCGCGCATGCGCACGACGCCGCGGACAGCCAGAACGTATTCCGTACGGACCTGTTCGGCCTTTTTAAAGGAAACTTCTTCGTAATCCGGCGAGGCTACGACCTGTACGATACCCGTACGGTCGCGGAGGTCGATGAAAATCAATCCGCCGTGATCGCGGCGGCGTTCCACCCAACCGCACAGAATTACTTCTTTGCCATTGTCCGCTTCGCTGACTTCAGCACAATATTGCGAGCGGTGCAAACCTTCCATTGTATCCATGAATGAATCATCCCTTCTTATGTGTTTCCATATATGCAACAATTCCGTCGATCGGAACGCTGACTTGCTCTTTCGTAGCCATATCGCGGACCTGAGCCTGACCGGCGGCCAGCTCTTCTTCGCCGATAATGACTGTATAATCGGCTTCCAGGCGGTTCGCCGATTTCATCTGCCCCTTCATGCTGCGGCCCATCGTGTCGATTTCGGCATACATGCCCTTGGCACGAAGCTGCTGCTGGAGGCTGAAGGCTTCCGTCTTAGCCGCGTCGCCGAGGGCTACGATGAATACGGGCTGCTTCTTTTCTACCGGCGGCAGCAGGCCTTGTTCCTTCAAGGTCAGGAGCAGCCGTTCCATGCCGATGGCAAAGCCGATGCCCGGCGTCGCCGGACCGCCCACTTCTTCGATGAGGCCGTCATAGCGGCCGCCGCCGCAGACCGTGCTCTGAGCCCCTAAGGGAGCGTACATGATTTCAAAGGCCGTATTCGTATAGTAATCCAAGCCGCGGACGAGGCGCGGGTCCAGTTCGTAAGGAATGCCGATCTTCGTCAGGTATTCCTGAACCTTCGCAAAGTGTTCCTTGCAGTCGTCGCAAAGGTTGTCCGTCAATTCGGGAACGCCGACAGCGGCCTGCTTGCAGCCTTCTTCCTTGCAGTCGAGGACGCGCAGGGGATTCTTTTCCAGACGGGCCTTGCAGTCGTCGCAGAGCTGATCTTTTTTATCGGCGAAGAAATCGAGGAGCTTCTGACGGTAAATGGGACGGCATTTCGGGCAGCCGACGGAATTGAGATGAAGGACTAAGTCGTTCAGTCCCAATTCGCGGAACAGCTGAAAAGCCATCGCAATGATTTCCGCATCGACGGCCGGGTCCTTCGAGCCGATTTCTTCAACGCCGAACTGATTAAACTGGCGGTACCGTCCGGCCTGAGGACGGTCGTGACGGAACATAGGCCCCATGTAATAGAACTTATGAACCTTCGGGTCGCCGTATAATTTATGCTCCAAATACGCGCGGACGACGGACGCCGTATTTTCAGGGCGCAAAGTCATGCTGCGGCCGCCGCGGTCATTGAAGGTGTACATTTCTTTCGTAACGACGTCGGTCGTCTCGCCGATGCCGCGCAAAAACAATTCGGTACTTTCAAACAAAGGGGTACGAATTTCGCCGAACCCGTAAAGCGAACAGATCTGACGGATTTTTTGCTCTAAAATCTGCCAATCTGCCGTTTGTTCCGGCAAGAAATCCTGCGTACCTCTGGGTGCGGTAATTGCCATTACAAATCCTCTCCTCCATATATGATAGCACACAAACGGCGGCGCTGCCTCATGTTTTCCGGCAGAGCCTCTATATATCTGTCTATGTCCTTAGGCATGTACAGCTTTTCCAGACTATGGCCGTCGCTGCGGACAAATTTCGTCGCTCCCCCCGGCCCGGCGGCCAGGACGGTTCCCCGTTCTTCCATCATTTCGATGTTATAGGGGCTGATCGCTCCCGGCAAGGCGTAGCCGACGTTGGCGAAACTGGCGGCCATATAGGTCTGCCGATACATATAATACGGCCCGTAGCCGCCTTCCTGCAGCGTTTGCCGGCACACGTCCAGCATAGCGCCCACTTCCTCGGCAGAAGGGATGTCCTCCCGCAGGGGGTGATGAAATAAAGGCGCCCGTTTTTTTAATGCTAACGTATGAATTGTAACATTTTCTGGGTGCAGTTGGCAAACAATTTCCATATTTTCCCGCATATCCTCTACGGTTTGGCCGGGAAGGCCGGCGATAAAGTCCATATTGACGACGGGAAAGGCCATTTGTCTGCATCGCTCGTACATGTCGTATATATCTTCCGTCGTATGCCGCCGTCCAATGGCGTCGAGAAGGCGCTGCTGCATCGTCTGGGGATTGACGCTGATACGTGTCACGCCGCTGCGGCGCAGCAAGGCCAATACGTCTTCCGACGCCGTATCGGGCCGCCCCGCTTCGACAGTCCACTCTTCCACACCGGCAAAGACGGAGCTCATGGCCGTCATCAGCCGCCGCAGTATCGGCAAGGGCAGGCACGTCGGCGTGCCGCCGCCTACGTAAGCCGAGCGGATGCGCAGGCCGTACTGCCGGCACAAACGGCCCATATCTTCTATATCGGCGACGATGGCGTCGGCAAAATCCTGAAGTGCGCCATCGTTCTCTTCTCCGATAAGACGCGAAGGAAAGGAACAGTACACGCAATGGCTGGGACAGTAGGGAATGCCGACATATACGGAAAAATCCTTCTTGCCGCCCGTCACATAGGGCCGCTGCACTGCCGCCATCTGGACGAGAAACTTCGCCGTGTCTTCCGCCACCTCATACCGGCTGCACAGATGGCGCCGGGCTGCTTCCGCATCCATCCCTTCGTCAAACAGGCGATGAACTAATTTGGTAGGTCGCACGCCGATGAGCGTTCCCCACGGGCTCTTGGGCTTGCCGCTGAACTGTTCGTACCAATGGAGGAGGCAGTCCTTGATATCGGCCCGCTCGGCTCCCGGCCGGGACAGCCAGGCTTCCGACCACCAGGTGCCGTCGCCGCCGAAGGCGCAGGACAAACGGAGACGGCCGTCCCGTTCTTCCAGGACGACCGCTGCGCCTATAGTGCGGCATTCGCGGCCGCCGACATAGCCCAGGGAGGCCATGACCTGGCCGACGAGGGAGTGATATCGTTCGGGGCCGCTGTAGCTGTAGGTCTGAAAGTCCGGCGTATTATTCATGTTCGCCTTGTTCAGCCTCCCGTTTCTTTTCACATTCTTCACAATAGCCGTATACCTTGAGCTGATGATCTACCGTATGGAAATGGAGGCGCTTCTGCAAAATAGACTCCAGCGTTTCCAGCAGGTCGTCCTGGCATTCCCACACCTTGCCGCAGCCCATGCAGATCAGGTGATGATGGAAATGGCCTTCGTTGTCTCGGTCGTTCAATTCGTAGCGGCTGCAGCCGTCGTCGAAATCGAGCTTTTTCAGAAGGTCCATTTCCGTGAACAAATCGAGCGTCCGATATACCGTAGCCAGGCCGATGTCCGGAGACATCTTCTTTACGATTTCAAAGACCTCTTCGGCATTCATGTGGCGGATATCGCTTTCGACGAAGGCCCGCAGGATGACCTGCCGCTGCGACGTCATCTTGCATTTCTTGTCTTTTATCTTGTCTTTCATGCGCTTCATCATGATATTCATGATTTCTTCTTTACTGGTGTTGTTAGTTTCCATATGTATTCATCGCCTTTTCTTTATACGTATTGTAAAACCACAAATGCTTGCACAAAATCTGCAGGACCGCCGTTACGGGTACAGTCAGTATCATGCCGGCCACGCCGAACAGCGTGCCGCCGATGAGCAGCGCGATGACGATGACGACGGGATGGAGGCTGATAACTGCCCCCATGACCTGCGGCATGATGAGGTGGCTGTCTATCTGCTGAATGATGACGTAAAATACGAGGACCTTGACCGACAAGGTCAGGTCGACAGTCGCTCCCAGCAGGATAGCCGGTATGGCTCCCACGATAGGTCCGACGATAGGAACCCACTCTGTAATGGCTGCAATCAAGCCGATGACCATGGGATAGGGAACGCCCATAGCCCACATGCCGAGAAAGGTCAGCGTGGCGATAATGCAGCTCATGAGCAGCTGTCCGCGTATGTAGCGGCTCAGCACCGTGTGTATTTCATCAAACACCACCGCCAGCTGAGGACGGTAGTGCTCCGGGTAAATATTGACAAAGGACCGTACCATGCGGCCGCCGTCCTTCATGAAGTAAAACGTAATGAAGGGGACGACGAAAAATTCCACGACCGTGCCGGCTATGACGAAGACGGAGCGGATGAGGTTGGTCACGCCTTCTACGCCGTAATTGCCGACCTTGACGAAGGCGTCGTTGATGATGACCTTGATCTGCTCGGGAATGTAAAACTGCGTCTGTTCATTTTCCAGCTGGTTGACCAGCGCCGCCGTCTGGGCCACCAGGTTATTGAAGTTGGCCGCCAATAAATTCAGCTGATACAGCAGCGGCTTGAGTATGACGTTCGTCAGGCCGGTCATGACCAGGATAAACGTAAAAAACGAAAGGAGTATGGCTATGTCCGCGGGCAGACGCCGATTCGTCAGCTTGTAGCACAGGCGCATAAACAGATTTCGCATCGGCATCAGGATGAACGTCAGGATCAGCGATATGACGACGGGCCAGTAGATGGAATGGACCAGCAGGAACAGCGCGCCGGCGAGAGCCGTCAGGGTGACGCGCAGCCAGAACTGGGATTCCTTGTACATAGACATGGCTTACCAGCCTCCGTATAGGAAGGGGTTTCCCCGCCGTTCTTCCCCTATAGTCGATTCCGGCCCGTGTCCCGGCAGGACGACCGTATCGTCAGGCAGGCTCATGAGCTTATTGTTGATGCTGCTGATGAGCGTGCGGGACGAGCCGCCGTATAAATCCGTACGGCCTACGGAGTAGCGGAACAAGGTGTCGCCGGAAAAGACGACGCCCTCGCCGTACAGGCACAGGCCGCCCGGCGTATGGCCCGGCGTTTCAATGACCGTAAAGGACAGATTGCCCAAGGTAATCGTATCGCCTTCATGAGCGATGTAATCGGGCGACGCGCATTCGATGGGATGGCCCATGAACAGGGACAGGTTGTTTCTGGAATTGCTGATTAAATCCTTATCGCCTTCGCCGATGTATACAGGGACGTTTTTACGGTTCCGCAGCTCCTGCAGAGCCCCGATGTGGTCGGCATGGCCGTGGGTCTGGAATATAAATTTTAAATGGAGCTGGTGATCTTCCAGGGCCTGGTTAATCTTATCGTAATCCCAGGCCGGATCGACGACCATTGCGTCTTTCGTCTCGCTGTCGTATACGATGTAGCAGTTCGTCATAACGGGCCCCAACATCATTGTCATATATTTCATGCTCATATAAGTGTCCTCCTAAAATAATTTTTTGCTGTCTACGAGGATCGTAACCGGGCCGTGATTTTCCAGTGAAACGACCATTTCCGTCCGAAACCGGCCCGTAGCCGTGCGGATGCCCATGGCGCTGACGGCGGAGACGAACTTCTCATACAGCGCTTCAGCCAGTTCCGGCGGCGCTGCCTCGGTAAAGCTGGGCCGCCGGCCATGGCGGACGTCGCCGCACAGCGTAAACTGCGATACGACGAGCATGTCGCCGCCGATATCGACGAGGGATCGGTTCATCTTTCCCTTGTCGTCTTCAAAAATACGCAGGTTGGCAATCTTTTCCGCCATGTACAGCGCGTCCTTTTCGTCGTCGTCCTGGGCCACGCCCAGGAGGACCGTCAGGCCCAGGCCTGCGCGGCCCGTTTCCACGCCTTCCGACGTCACGGACGACGTCAGCGTTCTCTGCACTACTGCTCTCATTGCTGTCCTCCTGTATAGCGCTGTACGAGGTATACATCCTTCAAGCGCCTGATTTTCGTCGTAACGAATTCAAACTGAGCCAAATCCTTGATGCTGATGCTCATATGAATCGTAACGCTCTTCGTGTCGTTGACTTTCGCGTTGACAGACAGGACGGAAATCTTCATTTCCGCCAGGGCCGCCATGATTTCCGCCATGATGCCCGTGCGGTCGTAGGCGACGATTTCCATGCTGACTTCAAAGTTTTCATTGCTGCCGTATTCCCATTCCACGTCGATGAGGCGGTCGATGTCGTTCTGGTTGTTGCTGATATTAGGACAGTCGGCCCGATGGACTGAAACGCCGCGGCCCCGCGTAATAAAGCCGATGATCGGGTCGCCCGGCACGGGGCTGCAGCACTTGGCCAGCCGTACGAGAAGGCCCGGCTCGCCCTTGACCAGTACGCCCGTGCCGTTGGATTTGACGGGCTTCTTCGGCTTGAGCTTTTCTATCATAGACAGGCTGCTCTTTTCTTCCTGCTTCTGCAGTTCCTTCTTATGCAGCTCCAGCAGCTTGATGAGGACCGTATTGACGGCGAATCCGCCGTAGCCTACGGCGGCGACGAGGTCGTCTTCCGAGCCGGCGTTCATCTGCTTGGCAACCCGGGCCAGGCGGCCCGCCGTATTGATGGCCTTCCAGTCGTGGCCTAAGCGCTTGCATTCCCGTTCCAGCGCTTCAGCGCCTTTCAGGATATTGTCTTCTCTATTTTCCTTCTTGAACCAGTTGCGGATTTTCGAGCGGCTTTCGGAGCTGCCGACAATTTTCAGCCAGTCCAGGCTGGGCTTCCCGACCTTAGACGTGATGATTTCTACGATATCGCCGTTTTTCAGCGCGTAATCCAGCGGCACGATCTTGCCGTTTACCTTAGCGCCGACGCAGCGATGGCCTACGTCCGTATGGATACGGTAGGCAAAGTCGATGGGAATAGCCCCCTGGGGCAGGTCGATGACGTCGCCCCGCGGCGTAAAGACGAAGACTTCGTCGGAGAAGGCGTCGAGCTTGAGGGCGTTGACGAATTCCTGGGGATTGCTCGTATCCTGCCATTCGAGGAGGTTGCGGAGCCAGCCCATCTTTTCGTCGAATTCGTTCTTGCCGGCGTTGGCGTTGCCTTCCTTATACCGCCAATGGGCCGCGACGCCGTATTCGGCGATGTGATGCATTTCCCAGGTCCGAATCTGGATTTCTACGGGCTGCCCTCTCGTGCCGATGACCGTCGTATGCAGGGACTGGTAGTTGTTCGGCTTCGGCATGGCAATGTAGTCCTTGAAGCGGTACGGCAGGGGCTTCCACAAGCTGTGGACGATTCCCAAAACGCCGTAGCAGTCCTGAACGGAATCGACGATGACCCGGATAGCGAACAAGTCGTATACCTGGCTGAGATCGCGGTTATCTTTTTTCATTTTTTTATAAATGCTGTAAAAATGCTTCGGCCGGCCGTTAATCTCGCACTGGATATGGGCGTCCTCCAGAGCTTTGCGCAGTACGTCGATCGCTTCGTTGATGATTTCTTCGCGGACGTGCCGCTTCTGCTTCATCTGGTCTACCAGGTCGTAGTATTTATCGGGCTCCAAATAGCGGAAGGACAAGTCTTCCAATTCCCACTTGATATTGAAAATACCGAGGCGATGGGCCAAAGGCGCGAAGATTTCCAGCGTTTCCTGGGCGATGCGCTTCTGCTTGTCGCTGCGCATGTACCGCAGGGTCCGCATGTTGTGCAGGCGGTCGGCCAGCTTGATGACGACGACCCGCACGTCCTTGGCCATGGCCAGGAACATCTTGCGCATGCTGTTGAGCTGCTGGTCTTCCTTGGTCCGGTAATTGAGACGGCTCAATTTCGTAACGCCGTCGACGAGGAAGGCTACTTCCTTGCCGAAGAGATTTTTCAAATCGTCCAGCGTATAGTCCGTATCTTCGACGACATCGTGCAGAAGAGACGCCGTAATAGTCCGCGTGTCGATTTTCATATCCGCCAAAATCTGGGCCACAGCCAGCGGATGGAGGATATAGGGCTCGCCGCTGGCCCGGTGCTGTTCCTTATGGGCTTCGGAAGCTAAGGCATAGGCCTTCTTTACGTCGTCGCAGCCGGCGTCGGGAAGATAGCTGTGAATCGTATCGATTAAATGTTGAAACGCTTTATCCGGCTCGGTAAAGGCCGTTGCTGCATCTTTATGTTCCATACAAATTCCCCCTTAGGTCTTACTGTATTTCTGATATGTCGGCGACATATGCAGGCACATTTTCCCGGAGAGGACGGGAAAGTAATAAGACGGGCCGTCTACGTCGCTTCGTATTTTTAAAACGCCTATTTCCTTCAGCACGAGGATCGCCGCATAAATGGCATGGGCTTCATACCGGTCGCCTTCAGCCGCCAAGGCGCGCTGCTGCACCTGCCATACGGGCATCCCCCATTCAGGAATGCATTTTTTCAAGGCCAAATATATATCTATCATGACTGTCCGGTCTAAATGGACAGGAATATCGGGGCCGCGCAGATCCTGCACGACGAGCTGCGGCGACGCCACGCCGTTGAACTCGTTGCGCTCCAGCTGAAAGGCCACGTCGATGCAGTCGCCTTCCATGATTTCGTCGCAGGCCTCCGCCATAGACCACCCTACGCCGGATATTCGCGTATGCTTGCCGCTGCGCAGAACCAGGCGCAGGTGTTTTTTATCCCTGCCGATAGGCCGGGCTTCGTCGACCGTACAGCCTTGCAGGGAAAAAACGGGACGGCTGTTGCCCATGCCGTAAGGCTCCAGCTGGCTCAGCTCGCCGACCAGAGACAGGGTGATATCGTCGGGCCGGAGCTCGCCGTCCACGGCCAGCTGCGGAATATAATCTTCTTCCTTCATGTGGGCCGCCGCATAGTCTATCAAGCGCTGGCGGAAGTCCTCGATGCGGTCGGCCTGTATGGAAAATCCAGCCGCCATGGGATGGCCGCCGTATTGAATCAGCAAGTCGTCGGCATACTGCAGGGCTTCGTACATATTAAAGCCGGCAATACTCCGGCACGAGCCCTTGCCGACGTCGTCGTGAACGCTGATGACCAGCGACGGCCGGTAATACTCTTCTACCAGCCGCGACGCCGCAATGCCGATAACGCCGGCATGCCAGTCCTGCCCGTAGGCGACGAGCACGCCGTCATCCCTTCTCTTCTCCGCTTCAATCTGCCGCACCGCTTGCCTGGCGATGTCGTGCTCTATATCTTGCCGTTCCTTGTTCAGCTCGTTCAGCTCTTCAGCAATGCGGCCAGCCTTCTCCTCGTCGGTTTCCAGCAAAAGGCGCACGCCCTTTTCAGCGTGGCTGATGCGGCCGGCAGCGTTGAGGCGCGGCGCCGCCGTAAAGGCGATGCGGCCGGCGCTGATTGAATCCGGTGTCAGGCCCGATACGGCCAGAAGAGCCTGCAGGCCCGTATTATATCCCTCTTTCATCCGCTGCAGCCCATCGCGGACGATGATGCGGTTTTCTCCAGTTAAAGGAACTAAATCGGCTATGGTCCCTAAGGCGGCGATTTCCGTATACCCAGACAGGGCCTCGCCGCACAAACGGAGCCACAAGGCTTGACACAATTTGTAAGCCACGCCGGCGCCGGCCAGCTCCTTAAACGGATAAACGCAGCCTTCCTGCTTGGGATTCAGCACGGCGTAGGCCGGCGGTATATCTGCCGGCGGCTCGTGGTGATCCGTCACGATGATATCCATGTCGCCGCGGAAGGAATCGACAATATCGTAGGAGGAAATACCGCAGTCTACCGTAATCAGCACATTCGTATGCTCGTCCTTCAAATGTTGCACGGCGTCTCTGTTGAGGCCGTACCCTTCGCTCTGCCGTTCGGGTATATAAAAAGAGGGCTCGGCGCCCAAATCCGACAAGACCCAATACAGGAGCGACGTAGCCGTAATGCCGTCTACGTCATAATCTCCGTAAATGATAATCTTCTCTTTCCCTTCTATAGCCCGGCAGATGCGCTGCACCGCCTTTTCCATCCCTTTCATCAAAAAAGGGTCGCAGCTCTGTTCCAGCGAATCATAGAGAAAATGGCGCCCACATTCTGCCGAGGTGATACCTCTATGTACCAGAAGCTGCGCCAGTATAGGTGATATATGGAGTTGTTCAGACAATGAGCGCGCGCAGCCTTCGTCTGCCGGAATGACGCGCCATCTTTTTTTCATGACATCACAACGCATTCTCATAAATAATCACTATCAATAATCATATCCTTATTCTACCACGTTATATTCTCAAAATAAAGACATTGATGAAAAAAACTGTTATTTTCATGAAAAAAAACTGCCGCACCATATGGTGCAGCAGTTTTCTTTATACGTACGCTATGCAGCGTTCAGACATTGCAGATTAAGCTTCAAAACCCTTCTGGAAACGTACATAGGTTTCGCGGCGGTTCTTAGCGTCGGCTTCTGTCTTCGCATACAATTCAGCAGCTTTTTCGGGGAGTGCCTTCTGGAGAGAAGCATAACGAACTTCGCCCTGGAGGAATTCCTGGAATTTGCTGTAATCCGGTTCTTTGGAGTCGAGGCTGAACGGATTCTTGCCTTCTTCTTTGAGAGCCGGGTTGTAGCGGAACAGATCCCAGTAACCGCATTCGACAGCGAGTTTTTCTTCTGTCTGGCTCTTGCTCATGCCCTTGCGGATGCCGTGGTTGATGCAAGGAGCGTAGCAGATGACGAGGGACGGGCCATGGTAAGCTTCAGCTTCTTTCAGAGCTTTGATGAGCTGGTTCTTGTCGGCGCCCATAGCTACCTGAGCTACGTATACATAGCCGTAGGAAATAGCCATCATGCCGAGGTCCTTCTTCTTCGTGCGTTTGCCAGCAGCAGCGAACTGTGCGATAGCAGCTGTCGGAGTAGCCTTGGAGGACTGGCCGCCCGTGTTGGAGTAAACTTCCGTATCGAGTACGAGGACGTTTACGTCGTTGTCGGAAGCGAGGACGTGGTCAACGCCGCCGTAACCGATATCATAGGACCAGCCGTCGCCGCCGATGATCCACTGAGAACGTTTTACGAAGAACTGTTTCTTGTCGAGGAAGTCTTCGAGAACCGGTTTGCCTGCAGCTTCAGCTTCGAGGAGAGCCGTCAGCTTGTCAGCACGTTCACGGGAGCCTTCGCCTTCGTGTACGTTAGCAGCCCAGTCGCTCAAAGCAGCCTGGAGTTCTTCCGAAGCGACAGCTTTCGCTTCGTCAAGTTTAGCAACTAAGTCCATGCGGACTTTGTCAACGCCCATGAACATGCCGAGGCCAAATTCAGCAGCGTCTTCGAACAAGCTGTTAGCCCATGCAGGACCATGGCCGGCAGCGTTCGTCGTGTACGGAGCAACCGGAGCAGATGCACCCCAAATGGAGGAGCAGCCTGTAGCGTTGGCGATCATCATGCGGTCGCCGAAGAGCTGCGTAACGAGTTTGACATACGGTGTTTCACCGCAGCCTGCGCATGCGCCGGAGAATTCGAGGAGCGGCGTTTCGAACTGGGAGCCGATAACGCTGTATTTATTCTGCGGGTTAGCTTTCGGAGCAACCTTTTCCGTGCCATAGTACCAGAAGTCCATCTTAGCACGTTCTTCGTCCGTGTTCGGAACCATGGTGAGAGCCTTAACCGGGCAGACGTTTACGCAGCTGCCGCATTCGAGGCAGTCGAGCTGGTCGACGATGATAGCAACGTCGTATTCTTTGCCGGATTTAGCTTTAGCAGCTACTTTGTAGCCAGCCGGAGCAGCAGCCGTTTCTTCTTTCGTCGTCAATACCGGCCGGATCGTAGCGTGCGGGCAGACGAAGGAGCACTGCATGCAGCCGATACATTTTTCAGCATCCCAGGACGGAACATGGAGAGCCGGGCCTGCTTTTTCAAACTTGGACGTGCCGGAAGGCATCGTGCCGTCTTCACGGCCGATGAATGCCGATACAGCGAGGTCGTCGCCAACCTGGCCGAGCATCGGAGCTGCAACGTTCGTGAAGTATTCCGGAGCCGGACGGCCTTCTACTACTTCGTCGACAGCGTCAGCCCAAGAAGCCGGATAGTTGACTTCATGGAATTCGCTTACGCCGGCGTCAACAGCAGCCCAGTTCATGTCAACGACATTCTGGCCTTTCTTGCCGTAGCTCTTAACGATGGAGTCTTTCAGGTATTTAACAGCGTCTTCCAAAGGAATAACTTTTGCCAATGCGAAGAACGCAGCCTGCATTACCATGTTGATGCGGGTGCCGAGGCCGAGTTTCTGGCCGATAGCGTCGCCGTTCAACGTATAGAATTTAACGTGGTTCTTAGCGATGTCGCGTTTGATCTTAGCCGGCAGTTCTTTGTCCAGTTCTTCGTCGGTCCACGTGCAGTTCAGCATGAACGTGCCGCCGTCTTTAATGCCGCGGAGCAGGTCGAAGCGTTTTACATAGGACTGACGATGGCAAGCGATGTAGTCAGCTGCGTCGATGAGGTACGGCATGTCGATAGGCTTCGTGCCGAAACGCAGGTGAGAAATCGTTACGCCGCCGGATTTCTTGGAGTCATAAGCGAAGTATGCCTGAGCATACATATCCGTGTGGTCGCCGATGATCTTGATAGCCGACTTGTTAGCGCCGACCGTGCCGTCAGAGCCGAAGCCCCAGAATTTGCAAGCCGTAAGGCCCGTCGTGTCAAGCGGCATCTTCGGTGCGCGCGGAAGGGACAGGTTCGTAACGTCGTCTTCGATGCTGAGGGTGAAGCCGTTGAGCGGATGTTCTTTCTTGAGTTCCGTGAATACGGACAAGATGTCTTCCGGCAGAACGTCTTTGGAGCCCAAGCCGGCGCGGCCGCCGATAACGTCGATATTGAGGCCTTCTTCTTTTACGAAGCCGACGATATCGAGGTACAGGGGTTCGCCGAGGGAGCCCGGTTCCTTCGTACGGTCGATAACGGCAATCTTCTTAACCGTCTTCGGCAATACGTTGAGGAGGTATTTATTGGAGAACGGACGATAGAGGTGAACGTTGATAGCGCCGACTTTTTCGCCCTGGCTCTGCAAGTATTCGACAGCCTGTTTAGCTACGTCGGACAGGGAGCCCATGGAAACTACGACATATTCAGCGTCTTCAGCGCCGTAGTAGTTGAACGGTTTGTAGGTGCGGCCCGTGATCTTGGAGATTTCATCCATGTAGCCAGCTACGATATCAGGCATAGCTTCGTAGTATTTGTTGCTGGCTTCTGTGTGCTGGAAGTAAACGTCCGGGTTTTCTGCAGTGCCGCGGATTTCCGGATGATCCGGGTTCAAAGCGCGTTTGCGGAAAGCTTTTACAGCGTCCCAGTCGATGAGGTTACGGAAGTTTTCGAAGTCCATAACTTCAACTTTTTGGATTTCGTGAGATGTACGGAAACCGTCGAAGAAGTTGATGAACGGCAAGGAACCTTTCAAAGCGGATAAGTGAGCTACGCCGCCGAGGTCCATAACTTCCTGTACGTTGGATTCAGCCAAGAGACAGCAGCCGGAAGCACGAGCGGACATAACGTCCTGGTGGTCGCCGAAAATGCTCAGGGCATGGTTAGCCAACGCACGAGCGGAAACGTGGAATACGCCCGGGAGAAGTTCGCCGGCAACTTTGTACATATTCGGGATCATCAGCAAGAAGCCCTGGGATGCCGTATATGTAGTCGTCAAAGCGCCTGCCTGCAAAGAACCGTGGAATGCGCCAGCTGCACCAGCTTCAGACTGCATTTCGAAAACTTTGACCGGATGGCCAAAGAGGTTCTTCATGCCTGCTGCAGCCCAATCATCGACATGTTCGGCCATAGGCGAAGACGGCGTGATCGGATAAATTGCGGCAACTTCAGTAAATGCATAGGACACCCATGCAGCTGCTTCGTTGCCATCCATGGTTTTGAATTTGCTCATAGATAAAACACGCTCCTTATAAAAATATATACCTCAATATAGGTTTTCCTATATTGCAGACAAAGTTAAAAGACATTCCGAATTTACTCGCGCGTCCCTTGCGTTGCATGCATCGCAGCTTCCAGTCTGTGATTCCATTCACAAGGCAGGCACACGCGTCCCGCTTCAAAAATAAAAACAGGAAGGTACGGATAATATTCAAAAAAGGTATTGATATTATTGCAAATTTGTAATACTATAATGATAGTATTACAGTTTTGCACACTCACGCCTTTTTTATGTATTTTCTGACCATCACATCCGAACGACTTTGTAACTTTTCCTTACGAGTTAATTATATGCCTAAGCAAATTGAAATTCAATAGGATTATGCCGGATTGCGATGCGATTTTGAACATTGGTTTGTGCCATTTTGTAAACGTATACTGTTTAGGTATTATTATAGGGAGGTGGCATTATGGATTTTCATCATCTCAAATATTTTGTAGAAGTCGCCGATAAAAAATCCTTCAGCAAAGCGGCCCGTACGCTGCATATTTCCCAATCTGCAATCAGCCGTACGATCAAGGCCCTGGAAGAAGAATTAGGCGTCGTCTTGTTTATGCGCAACGCCAAGGCCGTGGAATTAACCGACGCCGGCACGATATTCCTCTCCCACGCCAAGCGCGTCGTCTTCATGTTCGAGCATTTGAAGACCGACTTTGAAAACGAATTCAAGCTGGAGCAAGGGACGGTCCTCATCGGCCTGCCGCCTATTACGGGCGCGCCGATTTTCGCCAATCTCTTAGGGGCCTTTAAGCAGGAATACCCGCAGATTGAGCTCGACCTGTACGAGCACGGCTCGAAAAAGGTCGAAATCAGCGTGCAGGAAGGCCTCATCGACCTGGGCATCGTCTGTACCCAGCCGAAGGAAAAGGATTTCGAATCGTTCTTCCTGACCCAGGACCCGATGAACGTCATCATCCACCGGGACAACATCCTGAGCAAGGAAAAGACCATTCCCCTGAAAAAGCTGGCCAACGAATCGCTGGTATTATATCGCGACGACTTCAACCTGCACGACGAAATCATCCAGCACTGCAAGAAAATCGGCTTCCAGCCGAAAATCGTATTTGAAACGAGCCAGCGCGACCTCATGATTCAGACCGTCGTGGCCAACCTGGGCGTAGCGCTCCTGCCGAGCCGCCTCTGCCCGACGAAGGAAACGAATCCGCGCGTGTCCGAATCGGTCGTCGTCCGTCCGTTAGTAGAGCCGGAAATCATGCACGTATTGTACGTTATCTGGAAACGGGGACATTACCTCTCCCACGCAGCCCAGTTGTGGCTCGACTTCGTCCGCAACAAAGCCCGCGTCATTTCCAATTTATAACTCAGGCGCATTGCAGCGCGAAAGGTCGTGTTCTCCTTGTCCGTACGGGAAAAATTCATCCGCCGTGTCGTCTCCCTTTCTTCCCGCCGTTTAGGCGGCGATACTGATGCAGCCACGGAATTCGACTTACAGAAACGGTCGCTTCGCCGGCGTTGGGACGATTTGTTAGGAACGGAAAAGTTTCTCGCCGGCGCGGCGGCAGTCCTTCTGCTGTTGGTTATCGTACAATTCGTCTGGATTGCCGTCCTGCAGTACAACCTTTATACGCTGACGGAACAGGCCCGTATTCAGCAGACGCGAATCGCCCAGCTGGAACAATCTGTAAAAAAACACAATAACTTGCTGTATTCTACGGAAATCACCATGCAGGATATTGAAAAAAAATGGCACGACCTGCATTTCCGCGTATTGCAGAATACGTGGAAGTTAGATTCAAAAGCGGAAACTCCGTAAGACGCAAAGCCCCTTGCCGACACAGAACCGGCAAGGGGCTTCTTATATATAATGTATTATGTTGTCTATTATGTTGTCGTAAAGACGAGCTCCTTTTTATCGAGGCTGTCCACCTGAAGGACGTTTCCCTCCTTCAAGCTGCCGCCCAGCAGCATCTCGGCAATGGGATCTTCTACCAGCTTCTGGATAGCCCGCTTCAGCGGCCTTGCGCCGTAGGCAAAGTCGGTCCCTTCCTGTACCAGCACGTCGTCGGCTTCGGTCGTCCAGGTCATCTGCACGCCCTTTTCCTGAAGCCGTCTGCCCAGGTCTTCCAGCATGAGGGCCACGATGCGCCGCAGGTCCTCTGTTTCCAGTGGCTTGAAGACGAGCATTTCGTCGATGCGGTTGAGGAATTCCGGACGGAAAAACTTCTTCACGTCGTCGAGGATTTCCTTTTTAGCTATAGCGAAAGACGCCGCCTTGTCCTTGTCGGTTCCCGTCCCGGCTGCAAAGCCCATGACCGGCGCGCTCGGCTTCAAGTGGGACGCGCCGAGATTGCTGGTCATAATGATGACCGTATTGCGGAAATCGACTGTGCGGCCCTTGGAATCGGTCAACCGCCCCTCGTCGAGCACCTGCAGGAGCAGGTTGAAGAAATCGCCGCTGGCTTTTTCGACTTCGTCAAATAAGACGACGCTGTACGGCTTTTCCCGCACGGCGTCGGTCAGCTCGCCGCCTTCTTCATATCCAACATATCCCGGCGGCGCGCCGACGAGGCGGGATACGCTGTACCGTTCCATGAATTCGCTCATGTCGATGCGTATCATCGCGTCCTGGCTGCCGAAAAGCTGACGGGCCAGCGTGCGGGCCAGCTCCGTCTTCCCGACGCCGCTCGGCCCCAGGAATAAGAACGAGCCGATGGGACGATTGACGTCTTTCAGGCCGGCGCGGGCCCGCCGGATAGCCTTGGCCACCGCCGTCACCGCTTCGTCCTGGCTGATAACCCGTTTATGCAGCTCTTCTTCCAGATGGAGCAGACGACGGGCTTCCGTTTCCGTCAGCTGCTGTACGGGGACGCCGGTCCACTGCGAAACGACGTCGGCCACGTCTTCTTCCGTCACGATGAGCTTCGCATCGTCATGGCGCTTCTTTTCCTGCTTCAGCGCGGCGATTTCATCGGCGATTTTCTTGCCTTCGTCGCGCAGCGACGCGCACCGTTCAAACTCTTCGCTAGCCAGGGCCGCGTCCTTTTCCTGGCGAATCGCCGCCAGCCGCTGTTCCAGGGCCTGCACGTCCTGCGACGGCGCGTAGACCTTCATGCGCACGCGGGCCGCCGCTTCGTCGACGACGTCGATGGCCTTGTCAGGCAGATAGCGATCCGAAATGTACCGGGCCGACAATTTGACGGCAGCCCGGACCGCTTCGTCGGTAATGCGCGCCTTGTGAAAGGCTTCGTACCGATCCCGCAGGCCGAATACGATCTGTTCAGCCTCGTCTTCCGACGGCTCGCCGACGAGGACGGTCTGAAAGCGGCGGGCCAGGGCCGCGTCTTTTTCCAGATTTTTCTTATATTCGTCGATCGTCGTCGCGCCGATGCACTGCAGCTCGCCCCGCGACAAAGCCGGCTTGAGGATATTGGCCGCATCCATCGAGCCCTCTACGGCTCCCGCGCCGATGAGCTGGTGAAGCTCGTCGATGAATAGGATCATGTCGTCGTCCTGCTGGACGGCTTCGATGACCTGCTTGATACGGTCTTCAAATTCGCCGCGGTATTTCGTCCCGGCGACGAGGCTTCCCATGTCGAGGGAAAAGATACGCTTATGGGCCAGTACGTCGGGCACGTCGCCCGTTACGATGCGCTGGGCCAGCCCTTCGGCAATAGCCGTCTTGCCTACGCCGGGCTCACCGATGAGGACGGGGTTGTTTTTCGTACGGCGGCACAAAATCTGGACGACCCGTTCGATTTCCCGGCTCCGGCCGATGACCGGGTCGATCTTATCCTCCCGGGCCAGTTCGTTCAAATCGCGGCCAAATTCGGATAAATCGATGGCCTGCCCTTCGGCTTCGCCTCCGGCAGCGCCGTTATTCATGAGCTGGACGATTTTCTGCAGCAGCTCGTCTGGATTGACATCCATCTGCTCTAAAATCCGCCGGGCCATGCAGCCCTGTTCCTGCAGCACGCCGGCCAGCATGTGCTCCGTGCTGATATATTGCTGCCCCAGCTGGTTCGCCGTCCGCACGGCCAGCTCCATGGTCCGCTTCGTCCGCGGCGTGAGCCGCAGGGCCGACGTCGCTTTCTCGCCGACGCCGACGGCGTTTTGAATCGCCCGGGTAACGTGCTCTGACGTCAGCCCCTGCTGTGCCAAAAACTGTCCGGCCATGCTGTCCGTATGGAGCACCAGGCCCAGCAGTATATGTTCCGTCCCGACATAATCATGGCGAAACGATTTTGCCGATTCCTGAGCATAGCGCAGTACCTTCTTCGCGTCGCTCGTAAATCGATTATTCATGTGTCTCACTTCCTTTTATAGGGACTCCGGAAGAGACGCCGCTCCGTCGCCTGCCGATACCATGCGGCGGATGACGGCCGCCCGTTCTCGTTCCATCTCCGTGTCTCCGAGTTCCCGCCCGGCTTCGGCCTGCAAGTATGCCGGCGTAATAGCCGTCAGCAGTCCCTCGTACAGCTGAGCCGGCTTTGCAATGACGCCGGCGTCGATGCCGAAGCGCAGATCGCTCAACAGCGACAGCCCTTCCTGTTCGCTCATCAGCCAGGCCTGCGACAGCGTGCCGTAGGCCCGGCAGAATTTATCCTTCATTGTGTCGCCGTCATGGGTCCACAAAATCTGACGGCAGTTTCGTTCTTCCTGCACGACCTGGGCGACGAGCTTGCGCAGCTGTCCTAAAATATCTTCTTCCGACACGCCCAGGGTAATCTGGTTGCTGATTTGGAATATGTTGCCGATATATTCGTCCCGTTCGCCGTACATGCCGCACACGGCGAAGCCGAATTTCGTAATTCCCTGGACGATGCGGTTCAGCCTCTTCATCAATACCAGCGCCGGGATGTGAACCGTGACGCCGGCAATGAGTCCTGTACCAGTAATCGACGGGCTGGCCGTCAAATAGCCGAAGTCGTCGCGATAGGCAAAATTCAGCTTCTGTTCCAGGCAGTCGTCGATTTGAGACGCGTCGTCCCAAGCCTTTTGCAGGTCGAAACCGGCCGCCGCCGTCTGGATGCAGAAATGATCCGTTTCGTTGACCATGACGGCCGCAGCGCCGTCGTCCCGCACGATAACCGCCCGGGAAACAGGCTTTGTAATATGGGCGGCTGAGACGAAATGCTTGGCTGCCATCAGCTCCCGCTGCAGAGGCGTCAACTCGTCCAAATCAATAAAGGCATATCTCCCCCGTCCCGTAACGCTTAAAAGAGGCGTCATGCGCCGCCCTTCGGCAAAGACAGCCGCCAATTCGGCGTCGGACGCCCGCTGGGGAAAGACGTAGTTCTTTAAATTCCGGGACAGGCGGATGCGGCTGTCGACGACGACGTCGCCATAATCGCCAATCTGTTCCTGCCAGGGACTGAGGGGCTTGCGTAGAAAGTCATACGGCATCGGTCAGCCCTCCCTTCCGCCGGCGTCAGGCTGCATCCTCTGCAGGGCCCGTATTTCGTCGCGGACCTTCGCCGCTTCTTCGTACCGCTCTTCCTGCACCAGCTTCTGCAGATGCTGGCGGAGGCGCTTGATATGCGTCATCGTGCGGAAGACGCCCGTGCCGCGGTTAGGCACCTTGCCGTCGTGTTTCGTGTGGCCGTGAATGCGGCGCAGCAGCGGCGGCAGCTCTTCCTTAAACGCTTCGTAGCAATCGGGGCAGCCAAAGAGCCCCGACCGGTTAAATTCGCCGTACGTCATGCCGCAGCTGGCGCAGCGCGGCTCTTCTTCCGACTGCCCTGTATAATCGGGATAGGCCATCTTGCGGAAAAAATCATTATTGATAATATTTAAGTCCTGAAACAGAGCTAACTTGCTATGTGTCTTTGCACACGCCGCGCACAAATGCAGATCTGTGCGCCGCCCATTTTCGAAGGACGCAATATGGACGACAGCCTCTCTCTTTTTGCAAATATCGCACAGCATCGGTATCACCCTCCTTCCGAAAATGGGCTAATGGGTATTCAGATGACGGAGGATCCGGCTGATGACGGCCAGCCGCTTCGCCTCGTCGTCGATTTCCTTGTACAATGCGTCAAAGGTCTGATGCATGAGAATAGCTTCTCGGTTTGTCATGCGGTGCTGCTTGATAAGCTGGAATAAAAACCCGTCCAAATCGTCCAGGGTAATGCTCACCGCCGGCAGCCGTTCTTCCAGCAGCACAGGCGTGCGGTCCTGTTGTTTCGGACGCAGGCGGACGATGCGGACAAAGCCGCCCGAACCGCGCCGCGATTCGACCAAAAATCCCTTGTCGTTGGAAAAGCGGGTGCTCAGGACGTAGCTGATCTGCGACGGCGCGCAGTTGAGCTCGTCGGCCAATTCATTGCGGCGCAGCACGATGTTTTCTTCCTCTTCTTCCAGCAGTTTATGTAAAATAAATTGTTCAATCTTGTCGGCTAATATACTCATCATAATCACCTGCTCTATTGGTTATCGTACAAAAAGACGCCTATTAGTTCATCTTTTTGACTTTATTATATTCGTCTTTTTGACTTTTTGCAAGCAGCTACGGCCTGTTATGACAAAAAAATACTGCAAGCCCTCTGCCGCTGCGCAGACGACTTGCAGTATATATACATATTATTATTCTTTCGGCGCTTCGATAGGATCGTAATCAGCCGGCTTGTCGACGATAGCCGCCTCGTCCACGGCAGACGGGACAGGCGCGAACCCTTCGCGGAACAGGCCTCGGATCGCCTCGATATAGGCCGGTACGATCGTATCCATGAGCAGATACCGCTTCCGAAACAGATTGCGCTTCTGTGACTTGATTTCATCGTACTTGCGCCGCTTTTCTTCGATAGGCAGGCGAATATACCACTGCTCCTTCCCATCGGCCACAGCCCCTTCGTCGTTCCAAAAGTCGTCGAAATTCGTCTTCTTCGAGCGGTTTCCCCGCAGCAGATGGCTGTTCGTATAAAATCCTTCATCGGTAATAGCGTACATATCATGGATGCCCAAGGTCTGGACAAAGATGCGCATGAGGTACAGGATAAAATTCTTCGGCCGGTAGCCGAAAAGCTTTTTTGTCAGCGCCTTTGTCGTTTCCAGGCCGTGCTTTGAGCCCTGAATCGTACCGATGTACATAGACGGAGCGCCGTCGGCATTGTAATCAAAGCGGAAGTTAAAATGGTAAATCATTTCGCCTTCATGATACAAGTACAAGGACAAAAAGCCTTCCTTGCGCTGCCCCGTATCGAAAATCAGGCGTGCCTCCAGCGGCAGCGACTCATCAGGCGATTTCCACAGCGTATAGCCCTTGCCCCAATACAGCTCATGAATGACTTCGTCGGAAAACATAGTCCGCAAAATCGTAAAATGATGAAGCAGCGCGTCCAGGCGCTGGCGCATCGTCGAATTTTTAAACAAGAACACGCGGGTCATGACTTCCTGAAAATCCGGGTCCTGCCTGTCGAAAAAGCCCTTCATCGGCTCGTAGGCGTCAAAAAAAGAATATAGTTCCTCAAATAAAGAGCGGTTCGTCACGGCGCGGACAAAAAAAACGACGGCCCGCTTATTTTCTTGAAAATTGCGCGGACCGTAAATGGTACGGGACAATCGCCAGAAATAAGATATGCTATGCATGAAACAGCCCCCTTTAGGCAAAAATACATCGATGATAACCGTAGCAATAAATTATATTATACGTTTTTTTATTTTATACTGTCAACGTCTCTTTTTACCTGTTTTTTACCTGCCTTTGACGGTGAGTTTATACATTCTTTATATAGTAAATATATCATGATTAGTCAGAAGGGAGTATTCCGTTTATGAAGTATCCGACAAAAAAACGCATGCAGAAATACGCCGCCAGCGTAGTCTGCGCCTTATCGATCCTCACGGCCGTACAAGCGGCCCCCGTATGGGCCGCACCGGTCCATACTGCCGCCGTCAGCCAGAGCGCCGCGCAGCAGCACGTCCAGAGCGCCAACTGGGAACCGACCGTGAAGGCTTCCTTAAATCAGTTCATGGACATGTACGGCAGCCGTTCTGCTTCGTACGACGCAGCCAACCGCCCCTACGCCGTCTTTGATTTCGACAACACGACGTCTATCCTGGACGTAGAAGAGCAGCTCATGGTCTGGCAGCTCGACCGCCTGGCCTTTGCCATTGAACCGGACCAGATGGAAGCCGTCCTGCGCACGGGCATTCCTGCCGATAAGCTGACCTTGACGTACGGCGCCGACGACGGCGACGGCCGCCCCGTCTCGATTGAAGCAGCCATTAAAGACGCCGCAGCAGCTTATAAACAATTGTACGCCAAGGGATTGATTACCAAAACGGGCAAGGAACAGCCTGCCGAAGTACGGGTCAGCCCGGAATATAAAGAGTTCACTGCCAAGATGCGCTGGCTCTACGACGCTATCGGCGATACGATGGACGCTTCTGTTTCCTATCCCTGGGTCACGTACTGGTACACGGGCATGACGCCTGACGAAGTATACAATTTGGCCTATGAAAGCCACAGCTTCTATGGTAATCCCGATAAAGGCCAGACGTGGAGCAAAGGCAAATATGTCAGCCCCGTCGATTACAAGAGCGAAGCCGGCAATGTATCCGTATCGTACAAACTCGGCATCACCGTCTCTCCGGAAATGAAGGAGCTGTACAAGACATTAAACGACAACGGCATCGACACCTGGGTGGATACGGCTTCTCCCGTTGACGTCGTCCGTGCCGCCGTCGATTACTTCCAGGTTCCCGGCGTCGACGGCATCGTCGGCATGACCAATAAAAAAGATGCCCAAGGCCGGTACATCAATTCTTACGATTACGACCTCCATGCCCAGACCCAGGGCGTCGGCAAGTCCTTGACGATCGACAAGGTCATCGCACCGAAGTACAACGGCCAGGGCCCGATCTTTGCCGCCATGGATTCGCAGGGCGATTTCAACTTCTGCACCGAATATAAAAACACGAAGGCCGTCCTGATCCTGAACCGTCAGCGTTCTGACGATGCCGGCTTATGCGCCGCCGTCGCCGCATGGCAGAAAAAACACGGCGTTACCTTGGCCGAAGCCAATAAAAACGGCGATACGCTGTTCCTCCTGCAGGGCCGCAATGAAAACGCCGGCGTCCTGTGGGCAACCGATCAGACCCGGCTTCTCGGCAAAAAAGACAACGCCTACTTATCTGATAAAGCCTTAGACGTAATCAGCCAGTTAGACGCCGGCAAAACGGTAAAACAAGCCCTGGAAGACAACACGAAGCTGAAAGATTACCAAGGCTACAAAACGCGTTAAGCAGCTATATGCCGTCATATAGTTACTTATATACTTCACAATGTATTTCCCAGTCCTTCCCAGCAAGTCCGAGGAAAAAACAAGCCGGAGCGCAGCGCCCGGCTTGTTTTTTTTGCGTCTGAAAGACGACGCGGTTATTTTAATTTTTTGAGGATGCGGGGATTGACGCAGCGAATATCCCGCACGCCCGTAATCATCATGGCGTCGCATAATTCGCGTTTGAACGTATCCAGCATCAGTTTAACGCCTTCCGCACCGCCGCCAATAGCCGCCACAGCTGCCGGACGGCCGACGAGGACGGCGTCGGCGCCTAGAGCAATGAGCTTCAATACGTCTTCGCCGTGACGGACGCCGCCGTCGGCAAAGATCGTAATCCGCCCCTTGACGGCTTCGGCGATTTCCGGCAGTACGTCGGCCGTGCCGACCATACCGTCCAGTACGCGGCCGCCATGGTTGCTGACGACGATGCCCTTAGCGCCAGCTTCTGCGCAGGCCACTGCTTCTTCAGCCGACATAACGCCCTTTACGATAAAAGGAATATGAATGGATGCCGATACCTTCGCAATGCTTTCAGCACTCTTCGGACCGACAGGCTGACCAAAAATGCGCATATTGATCAGCGTCGCTGCGTCGATATCGCAGGCCACGGCCGGAGCGCCTGACTGTTCCGCCAATACGGCCTTTTCGATAATCTTGTCGTCTTCCCGCGGCTTAATCGTAGGAACAACGAATCCAGGCCGCTTCCGACACGAGGCAATGCCCGAAGAATACATATACGGCGCACCGCTGTCACCGGTAAAAGCCCAGGTACCGGCTTCCATAGCAGCCTGTGAAACAGCTTCATCGTATTTGATTTCTTCTTCTTCCGGATCACCGTCGACCTGGGCATTCAATACAATGCCGCCTACCGGCGCAATAAGTATAGGCAGGCTTAAGGTCTTGCCGAAGATTTCAACTGCCGTAGACGGCTCTTCTACACCAGACATGCTGCGCATGATCAAGCCGTATTCCTGCAGTGATTCCAAGTTGCGCGCAAAGGAACGGCCCGTCCGCAGTCCGCCGAAGCCGGGAATCATGCCGACACAGGCTTTGCCGTTGCACTCCGGACAGACGCGGCAGCCTTTCATCCGTTTTTTAGCCTGTTCGCGAATTTCCTTCATATCCATTGCAATATTCCTCCTTTAACAAAAAAAGCTTACTATCATGAGTATACCACATGATAGTAAGCTTTTACTAACAACTTACGCTAATTCTTTTGGAATTAGTCCATTTTTACGAAAGCGTCTTTACCAGCGCCGCAGGTCGGGCATGCCCAGTCTTCCGGCAAATCGGCAAATTTCGTGCCAGCTGCTACGTTGTTTTCAGCGTCGCCTTCAGCTTCGTCATAAATGTAACCGCAGATGGTGCATTCGTATTTATCCATTGAAAAAACCTCCCTAAAAAGAAACATTAATAAATATCGATTATTGATAATCCTTAACTATCATACCATACGGGACGATATTTTGCAACCTTATTTTGCCTTTTTACCCATGCTGATGTCGACGATACCCGTCGAGTACGGCGCGATTTCATACTGCCCGAAAATGAAGTGGATGACCTTGTTTTCGTCGAGGTAATAATTCTTCGGCAGCTCCGTCAGACCTTCGAAATATGTGGACAGCTGATACTTGCTCAGGAAAATCTTGGCGTTGATGCGGTCCAGCGTAAAGAATTCCGCATCCTCTGGCCGTACCAAATCCTGCCAGTCCAGCCGTTCGCCCGTTTCCAAATCGAAGGTCACGCCGTGCTTCCAGCTCGTCGGGTGGGCGGCCTTGTCAAAATAGATATAGCCCTGGTCGATGAAGGACAGATACTTGCCGTCGTTGAGCGTCACGACGTACGACTTTTCTTCAGTCATCTTCATGCCTTCCATGCTTTCTTTATCAAAAAACGCCTTGGCCTTGGCTTGTTCTTCTATAAAGTATTGCGCGATTTTCTGGCTGGCTGCAGCGTTGCCGGCGACGGAAACTGCCGGATACTGTATCGTTAGCGTGCTGCCGTTTGATTTCGTGTATACGGCCTTCTGCGCGTCCTGCACCGTCGCCGGGGCCGCGGCGAAGGATAACGAGCCGACCAGCAAGGCGGCGCACAGCGCGGCCGCTAATTTTTCTTTCATCATACCTACCTCCTGCGTACTGTGTATGCTTTATTATACCATAGTTCAAAAAGCAAATGCCATTGTATTTCAGGGATAATCCTTAAACATTCTGTAAATCCGCCTTATTTTCCACGACTTTCCTCTTTTCATCCGTTCCCAGGCGGAAAAAGTAATAGACGTTTTCCGCAGCCTGCCGGGTCATGCCCGGCACGGCGGCCAGCTCTTCTACCGTAGCCGCCTTCATGGCGTCCAGATTTTTAAAGGCTCCCCACAAGGCCTTGCGCCGTTTCGGCCCGATGCCTTCGATGTGATCCAGGATAGACACGAGATTCCGCTTGCCCCGAAGGCTGCGGTGATACGTAATGGCAAAACGGTGCGCCTCGTCGCGGATAGCCTGGAGCAGCTGCAGCTCCGGCGTGTGATGACTCAGGATAATGGAGTCGCTCCGCCCCTCGACGAATACTTCTTCAATCCGCTTGGCCAGACTGATAACCGGCGCTTCACATCCCGCCTCGCGGATGATGGGCAGGGCTGCGTGAAGCTGTCCCTTGCCGCCGTCGATGACGATGAGATCTGGTGCAGGCCAGTCCCGTTCGCCGTAGCGACGGCCCATGATTTCCGCCATGGATTTGAAATCGTCAGGCTTCCCCTGCACGGTTTTCAGCTTAAACCGCCGGTATTCCTGCTTGGCCGGCCGGCCGTGTTCAAAGACAACCATCGACGCGACCGTTTCAATCCCCTGCGTATGGGATATGTCAAAGCATTCCATGCGCTCCGGCAGGCGCGGCAGGTCGAGGACGCGGGCCAAGGCTTCGACGGCTCCGCTGGTCTTGTCCGTATCGTGCTGCCACTGGAGGCGGCGCTGTTCGAGGAGAACGCGGGCGTTATCCTCCGCCATGGTCAGCAGTTTCTTCTTGATGCCCCGCTGCGGGATGACTAAGGCCACGTTCTGCCCCTTCTGCAGCGTCAGCCGCCGTTCGTAATCCTCTTTATCCTCTACGGCGGAGACGACGATTTCCTTGGGCACGAACACGCCGTCGACGTAATACTGATCCAATACGGCCGACGTCAAAGCAGCCGCCGTTTCGTCGGCACTGTTTTCCAGGCTGAAAGTCTCCCGTCCCATGAGGCGGCCCTGGCGGATAGTGTAAATCTGAACGCAGGTCTGCCCGGCGTCGCCGGCAAAGCCGAGAACGTCCATGTCGCCGCCGCCGACAGTCGTAATGTTCTGCTGCTCCTGAATCACCCTGACGGCAGTTATCTGATCGCGGTACATAGCGGCCTTTTCGAACTCCATCTCTTCCGCCGCCGCTTCCATCTGCTCCTGCAGCCTTCGCACGATGCCCGCATCACGTCCTTCCAGTATGCCGACGGCCTGTTCTACGAGTTTGCCGTATTCACCCTTTGTAATGTAATGGACGCATGGCGCGTCGCAGTGATGCAGATGGTACTGCAGGCAGGGCCGATCGGCCTGCATCGTCCGGCAGGAACGGATGCGAAAGGCCCGCTGGATGAGCTTCAGCACGCGATGAACGGCGCCGGCGTCGGCAAAGGGGCCGAAATAGCGGGCGCCGTCTCGATGGACGCGGCGGGTCATAAAGACACGCGGATAGTCTTCCTGCACCGTCACCTTGATATACGGGTAGGTCTTATCGTCGCGCAGCATGATATTGTAGCGCGGGCGATGCTTTTTAATGAGCGTGTTTTCCAGTATGAGCGCTTCCATCTCGTTGGCTACGACGATAGTTTCCACATCGGCGGCGTGGCTCATCATCGCCGTCACCTTCGGCGCTCGCTTGGCGTCGTGCCGGACGTAGCTGCGCACGCGATTACGCAGATTCACGGCCTTGCCGACGTAAATGATCTGTCCCCTGTCGTTTTTCCACAAGTATACGCCGGGCTGGATCGTCAAATTTCGTACCTTATCGAGTACGGCTTCACTCAAGGCCATGGCAGTTCCCTTTCATCAATTCCTTCGTCCGTTCCAGCACTGGCTTCAGGAATGTTCCCGTATAGGACTGCGGCACCTGGCAGATATCCTCCGGCGTCCCCGTCGCTACGACTGTGCCGCCGCCGTCGCCGCCTTCAGGGCCTAAATCGACGAGATAATCCGCCGCCTTGACGACGTCGAGGTTGTGCTCGATGACGATGACCGTGTTGCCGCGGTCCACGAGTTTG
>ERZ838577.115-NODE-115-length-131835-cov-6.588223_pt1 | contig 131835 bp, 136 predicted proteins | sample MGYA00519682_ERZ838577 | MGnify/ENA primary metagenome ERZ838577 (study PRJEB31850, sample SAMEA3708838) | human gut metagenome | biome: human gut; feature: human-associated habitat; material: faeces | place: China | collected 2014 ... | reverse complement strand
TATTTTATGATTCGTGATATATTTTCTGAACGGTTTACCCTATTAAAAACTACATATAACCTATCTTATACAGAACTTGCTGAATTGACAGGAATGAAAAATAAAACAACAGTAAACGACTGGGTAAAATCAAAAAAAAGTTTTCCAAATGAAGCCGTTTTAGTTTTAATTGCTGATTTATTTGGTGTTTCAGTCGATTGGCTTCTGGGACGTATTGATTTTCCTTATTCTAATTTAATTTTAAAAAGCCTAGAAACCGAACATGTCGTACCAATTTTACAAATGGCAGCTCTCCCCATACCAACATATTATGAGAATGAAACTGAAAGAATTAAAAATTACTCGTTAGGAGTCAGAGCTAATATCCTTTTTTTATGTAACAAAGCATTTCGTAAAACAGTATTTAAATTGATTCCCTATGAACAATTTATTCATGAAAATTACCAGATAACAGATATTAACCAAATGATTACATCATGTAATATGATAATTAAAGAGTTTGTATCTTCAAAGGGCTATGCTTTATTGCAAAAAGACATACCTACTCCTTTATTCGATTTAGAAGCTGTCATAAACAAAGAACATCAATAGCATAGGGCTACAAGGGGCAAAAAAGGGGCAAACTTTTCTATGGTTTTACGTCCATAGAAAGGTTTACCCCTTTTCAGTATGCCAAAAACGGCTATTTTATGCGATTTTTGCTTTTCTTGTTTTCAAGGAAATTTCCTGTCTTTAATACCATTCGTTAATGTAGCATTTTTCTGTCGGGAAAAACGTTCCTAAGGTTTGCAAGGCTTTGTCGCTGCCGGATAGTTTTTCATTGAATGCCAGATCCGCTGGATCCATTGCGCCGAAGACCAGCAGCGCTAGGGTACCGACAGGCATGACGGCGTCCGGCTTCTCCTGCTCCGTCCGTTCTACAGAGCCGCGTCCCTGCCGAACGGTCAGGCGGAACGTACCGGTATTCCAGTCGGCTAAGGGATCTTCTGTTTGGATGACAAGGCTCCCTTCAGCCTGTTCCGGATAGGAAACTTGCTCCAGTGCGCCCTTGACGTCGACAATGCGGCAAGTCATGAAGGGCATCGTTTCATGGCCCTGCTTGCCGTCGGGATAGAAGCGATAGGACTGGTCGTGAATTCCTTCGTTCCATTGAAATTCACTGCCTTGAGAGCGGTGATTGTAGACGTATTCTAATAAGCCCCGCTTCCCCTGCAGGGTGGCGTAGACAAATTCGCCGCTCGTAATCGTCCCCTCGCCGATTTGATAAAACATATAGGCAATCGGCGTATCATCATGAAATACGACGGCAATATATCCTTCGGCCAGCTGGGCCTCGATGTGGCTGCGCCACGATGCTTCATTGCGGACGGCGTAGCCTGACAGGTGTTTCGTATACGCCTCGTACACGGATGCCAAATAGGGCCACTGGTCGGCGCTGTTGACGAAGGCAAAACGGACTGTCCGATCCGTCAGGGGCCGCAGCGATTCCAGCGGCATCGTTTCCTTCCACTGATGGCAGTACAACTCATAGCCATAGGGCTGGTAAAATCCCGCCTTGGACGGCATGAGAATATGAATATAATGGCCGCGGCGCTTCATTTCCTTCAGGGCGGCCGTCAGCAGCAGCCGGCCTACGCCGCTTCGTCTGGCAGCCGGATGGGTCGCCAGGCCGACAATATACGACGTCGGTACGTCCCCTCCCCGCAGGCGCAGCGTATAGGGGTTTAAATGGGTAAGACAGGCCATTTCGCCGTCCTTAAATCCCATGAGCACGTTTTCCGGCTGATAAAACTTCGAAAAATACCACTGAAAAAAAGGATGTTCCCGCGGCTCGAAGCAATAGGCCCATAAGCTTTCAACCAGATCTCTGTCTTCTTCTTTCGCTAATCGGAAGTCCATTTTCCCGGCTCCTTCAAGGTAACTTCAAATTTTTCAATATACCGCACAGGATTATAGGATTCTTTGGACTGGCGCAGTCCCGGCAGGCCCATGTCTTCCTCCCGGTTGATATACGTCGTATGGCTCCAGGCGTGGACGACGAATTCATGGTTAATGGCCTGGTACAAGCCGCGAATCGTCGGGTCGCTCTTTTCGTAGTGAATGATAGCCGTATCGTCGTTCAGCATTTCACCGATAGAAAAGGCTACAATTTTGTTGTACATGCGGATAGCGCCGCCTGTCGGCTGGAGAATGCCCCAGTTGTTGAATACCGTTTCAATGGCCTGGCGTTCGCCCTGGAGTTCTTCGTCGTCTTCAAATCCTTCGTGCTTATCATACCAATTTTCTTCCGCCGCGAGGCATTCGTCGAAGATTTCTTCCGTAATGGGAACGTATTCCCAGTTGCCGATATACTGATTGCGGAAGTGGTTGAGGTTATTCTTTTTCTGCCGGTATTTTTTGCCAGACAGGTTGATGAGGTTCTGCGTCAAGTAGACGTATTCGTAATTGTCCCGGTCCGGCGTGAAGTTATAGCAGTCCGGACAAAGAGCGCGGATGCGTTCCGCCGCCTCCGGCGTGACGCCCTTCATGAGGAAGGGATAGCCGTGCTGGTCGAACCATTCGTGCATGCGCAGGATGCCCTTCGTAAAGCTGCCGTCATGACGGGTAAAGGGAGGCAGCCAGAACTGCTTCTTGCCGCGGCCGGAGCGGATGTACAATACGTTGTCTTCCTCTGCCCACTGGATTTCATACGGGTACTGCCAGGCAAACAGGTTCATAAAGGACGCGTCGGCCTGTTCGTATCTTTGTTGATGAAAATAGTCATCAATAATTTGCTTGTCTTCCAATCGGAATTCTCTGAACGAAATAATAGTAATTCCCCCTATCTATCTCTTATCGCATAGAAACGTATGGATTATCTTTTATATAAAAACGCCAGGGAAATTGTTTTCCCTTGACGGCGTAGTCGATGTTGATCCGCGTCGTGCGCACGACGGCAAACCGCGGCTGCTCTGCAGGACGGGCGATATACAGCTCGGAGCCGCACAAATCCAATCGGTTTTGAGCCAGCGTAATATCCATGGCCCGGCACAGCTTGCCCGGGCCGTTGCTGACTGCCGGCTTTACGGCCTGCATGCGGCGGTTTTCCAACATATGTTCTATACCGGCTACGGGCTCGACGGCCCGTATGAGGACGGCCTGTCCCGAGCCTTCCGGTCCGGTAACGATGTTCACGCAGTGATACATGCCGTAGATAAGATATACGTAAGAAACGCCGCCGGCGCAAAACATGGGCTCGGTCCGCTTTGTCAGCCCGCGGAAGCTGTGGGCCCCGTCGTCGGCCATGCGGCGGTACGAGCCGCCGTAGGCCTCCGTCTCCACGATGCGGCCGATATAGGTCGTCTCCGCCGTGCAGTGAATCAAATACTGGCCCAGCAGTTTCGGCGCTACGACGCTGGCCCGCTCCTGATATTCTGCTTTAGTCCAAATCGTATAGGCCGTCATTTTTTCCTGTATCCTAAGGAATAGGAAATTTCATAGGCATATTGGCTCATGGTAAAGAGCATTTTCTGCCGGATAGAATCGTAAAACCGCATCGTCGGCCCGGCAATAGTCAGCGAGGCGATGACCTGCTCTTCAAAATTGAAGATCGGCACCGACAAGGCAAAGAGGCCGTGCTCGCTTTCATCCTGCGTAATGGCGTAGCCGTTGTGCCGGATAGAGGCAAACTCCTCTTCCGATAAATGGCCGTACTGGACGATCATGCGGTTGCGCTCTTCCTTAGGAGCCCAGGCCAGCAGCACCTTGCCGGCAGCGCCTTTATACAGCGGCAGAGACTCGCCTATGGGAATAACCCGGCGCAGCGAGTGGGTGCTTTCCACGTGGTCCAGACAAATGCGGCTGTCCCCTTCGGCGATGTATACGCTGGCCGTTTCGTTGAACATCTGCTGGAGCCGCCGCAAATAGGGCTTAACCAGCGTCATGACATTTTCCGTCCAGTGGGAAGAATACCCCAGCGCCAACGCTCTCGGTCCCAGCCGGTACTGCTTCGATATGTCGTCGCGCGTCAAATACTGACGGCGTTCCAGCGTATTGACGATACGAAAGGCCGTGGACGTGTTCAGATTCGTTCGGGCGGCGATATCCTTCAAATTCATCCCTGTATTGCACTCGACAAAGATATCGAGGACGTCTAAACTTTTTTCGAGCGACTTCAATAAACTATTGTGTCGTTCCATTCCTTCTTCCTTCATTGCGCCTCACCTGTTCCCCCTTAGGCTTACGAATTCACTTTCATGCCGATTTCCAACGAATCGGGCGGATCGACGATGACCTTGTCCCCTTCCTTCAGTCCGTCTAAAATGACGACGCGGCCTTCTTCTTCGTCGCCGGTCAAAACAGACCGGGCGTCGGCCAGCCCGTTTTCATTGACGATATAGACGAAATCGCCGCTGTCCTTAGTCCGCACGGCCGTCTTCGGCACGGTAATCTGCGATACTTCCTGCGGCGTCGATATGCGGATATGATAAAATTCACCGGGCAAAAATAAATCCTTGTCGTTGTTAAAGGTTATTTTCGCCGTATACGCCCCTGTCGACGGGTCTTTCTCCGTCGCCAAATAGGTCAGCTCGCCGGCCTGCGATTCGCCCGACGGCGCGATGACCGATACTTGCAGCGTACCGGCCTGTTTAGCGGCCTGCAGGGCCTGCACGTACATCTCCGGCACGGCGAAGGTCGCCACCAGCGGCGTCATCTGCTGAATCGTAGCCAGCACGTTTCCGGCGACAGCCACAGACGGGTTTTCCGCTACAGCCGTAATGCGCCCGTTAATCGGCGAATAGATCGTAGCGTTGCTCAGCATATCGCGGGCAGCCTGCAGATTTTGCTGCAGCTGGGCGATGCGCCCGCTGTCTACGGAAGGAGCGCTGGCCTGAGGGGCCGCCGTCTGCGACATCATTTGATTGTATTCGACGCGGGATAAGGCTCCCATGTCGTACCAGGCTTTCAGTTCCACCCGGCGCTGGCTGTCGCCGGCCGAGGGCGTATAGGCCGGCGCCGCAGCCGCGGCAGACGTCGCCGCAATCAGCTCCGATTCGGCCGCGCTGACGCTCTGCTCATACGGGGCCGTATCGATTTGGACGACGATTTCTCCGGATTGTATTTCCTGCCCCTTTGTCAGCGGAGCCGATACGATTTTACCGGAAAGTTTAGGAACGATCGTCGTCATATGAAGGGCCGTAATATTCGCGTCCAGCGTCAGGGCGACGGGATGTTCCGTCTTGGAAACGGTCTCCGTTTCCGTTGAAACGCTGCTGCCGCAACCCGAAAGCACGGCGGCCGTCATGGCGGCGGCAAGGGCTATGGCGATCCATTTTTTTACATTCACTGCAGGCCATCTCCATTTATATTAAAACATTGTATAATACAGCGTTACCAGCACTACGCCGGGCAGTCCGAGAATGCCGATAATAATGCCGGTCACAATCGTAATAGGCACAGCTTCCAACCCAATCATATATCCGTAAGAATTAATGAGATATAAGGCAAGCAAGCCCACGGCAATATTGACGATGAGCTTGCGGAAGGGAGCCAAAATCAGCTTATTCAGCAAAAATAAGGCTGCGACGCCTATAGCAATCCACATAAGGTCCATCAGTTCCTACCTCACATTTCCTGACGGTTCGCCACGGCGCCGGCCAGGGTCGCCTCGTCGGCGTACTCGATGTCGCCGCCCATGGGAAGGCCTCTGGCGATGCGCGTCACCTTGATTCCCGCCGTCTTCAGGAGGCGGGCCAGGTACAAGGCAGTCGCTTCGCCTTCTACGTCGGGGTCCGTCGCGATGATGATTTCCTTGACGTCCGTATCGCTCAGGCGCTGCAGCAGCTCCTTAATGCGCAAATCGTCGACGCCGACGCCGTCCAGGGGCGACAGGGCGCCGTGGAGCACGTGATACAGCCCGCGGTAATCGCCGCTGCGCTCGATAGCCATGACGTCCTGCGGCGTTTCGACGACGCAGATCGTCGAGCGGTCCCGCGTTTCGTCGCTGCAAATCGGGCAGGGGTCCTGAGAAGCTAAATTAAAACAGACTGAGCAGAAGCACATGGTTTCCTTCGCGCTGCGGACAGCGCTGATAAAGGCGTCGACCTGCTCCTGCGGCTGCTGGACCATGTAATAGGCCAGCTTGCGCGCCGTCTTGATGCCGATGCCCGGCAGACGGCGAAATTGCTCTGTCAGCCGGTCTAAGGGCGTATCCATCAGAACATCCCCGGCAAGTGCATGCCGCCGGTAATCTTGCTCATTTCCTGAGCCATCATTTCGTCGACCTTCTTATTGGCTTCGTTGACAGCTGCTACGATGAGGTCTTCCAACATTTCCGAATCTTCCGGGTCGATAATGCTCGGGTCGATATGAACACTTTCGACGTTCTTTTCGCCGTTCATGACCAAGGTCAGCACGCCGCCGCCGACCGTCGCTTCTACAGTGCGTTTTTTCAAGTCGTCCTGAAGCTTCTTCATTTCCTTCTGCATCTTCTGTACTTTCTTCATCATGCCTTGCATATTTCCACCAAACATTTGTAATTCCTCCTGATTTTGAAATTATGGTTTATCTTCTATGTATATATTACAGTCTCCTACCGTTTTGAGCAACGGTTCCAGCAAAGCCCGGTCCGCGGCGGTCATCTCTTCCGGCAGTACCGGCCGCAGGGACGGCGGTTCTGCCGAAACAGGCGGCTGCGGACGGGAAGCCTCGTCGGAAACACTGGCAGCCGCCTCAGGCTGCGCCTCCTCTTTAGGACGAGGCTGTTCTTCTGCAGGACGACTGGTTATACCTGATTCAGCATTTTTTTTTTCGTATTCGGCCACGTCGGGCGAGCCTTCCAGGAAGCCCTTCATGTGGTAAGAGCCGCCGAGAACCATTTCCAGCGCCTCGTCGACAAACCGGAAATAATCTTCCCGATTGGCCCGCTTGACGAGGAAAGGCGTCTTATACGCTACGGCGGCCTCGCCGCCGCCGATATAGAGGACCCGGCCCGTCCGGACGCAGGACTGTACGCCGGGCTTTTTCAGCTTCTTGCCCAAGATATCGCACACCTGCTGCCAGATCCGCTGGTATTCCGCCGACGGCACGACGGAAGACGCACCGGAAGGAGAAGGCGCTGCCGGCTGTGCTGCCGCCGGCGCAGGGGGCTGCGGCCGTTCCTGCCGCCGTTCCGGCTCAATAACAACATCTCTGTCGGCCAGCTTAGGCGGCAAACTCTCCTGTATCGAAGGCGCAGCCGGTTCCTGCGGCGGCGCCGTATATTCGTCGTCGGGAAAGGGCACGGATTCTTCGTCCATGACGCCGGGCATGCCGTCTTCTTCCGGCAAGGGAATATATTCCTTTTTCTTCGCCGGCTCGCCCTTTCCAGGAATAGCGCCGCCGTGAAAGACGGCCTGCTCCAGCTTCAGCAAGCGGTCCAATATCCCGTCGGGGATAACAGCGCTCGGCCCCACTGGCGAAACGGCTCCCGCCGCAGGCATAGGCCGGCTGGCCATGAGCAGCCCCATTTCCACGGCGACCCGCGGCGCCGGCGAATTCTTCGCCGTCAGCATGGCCTGCTGCAGGACGTTCAATACGGCGAAGACCTGCTCCGCCGCCACGCTCCCGGCCTGCTTTGCCAGCTGGGGCAGCGAGTCGGCGTAGGCAGCCAGCGTATCCGTATGGGGATCGGCCTGGTACAGCATGATAGCCCGCAGGTGTTCCACCAGCTCCGTCAGGATGATCTGCGGCTCCTTGCCCATGCGGATCACATCGTCCACTGCTTTGATGACGACGCTTCCCCGCCCCTGAAACACGGCGTCAGACAGGGAAAACAGCCAGTCCCTGCCGATGAGTCCCAGCAAATCCCGAACGAGGCTCTCGTCGATCTGCCCGTCGGCGTTGCCAACGCACTGGTCCAGCATGCTCAAGGCGTCGCGCATGCCGCCGTCGGCCTGGACGGCCAAGATATGGGCGGCTCCCTTCGTCAGGCCGATATGCTCCTGCTCTGCCACGTACATCAGCCGGGCGGCGATGTCGGCGCTGGTAATACGGCGGAATTCATACCGCTGGCACCGCGACAATATCGTCATGGGAATCCGTTCCGGCTCCGTCGTCGCCAAAATGAATATGACGTGGGACGGCGGCTCTTCCAGCGTTTTCAGCAGGGCGTTGAAGGCTTCCGTCGTCAGCATGTGCACTTCGTCAATAATATATATCTTTTTATGGCCTTCGGCAGGCATAAATTTGATCGTTTCCCGCAGCGTTCGGATGTCCTCAATGCTGCGGTTGGACGCGGCGTCGATTTCCACGACGTCCATCGACTCGCCGCTCAGGATATGGCGGCATATTTCGCATTCGTTGCAGGGATGAGACGTCGGGCCGTGGACGCAGTTCATGGCCCGGGCGAAGATTTTAGCCGTACTGGTCTTGCCCGTCCCCCTGGGGCCGGAAAATAAGTAGGCATGCGCCACTTTATCCGTATCGATAGCTTTTTGCAGCGTTTCCGTAATATGGGACTGGCCGACGACGTCTTCAAAGCTTTTGGGCCGCCATTTACGGTATAATGCGATATATGCCATGTCTCGTCCTCTCCAGATATGAAAAAAAGCAGCTAACCGCTGCTTCTACCAACCAAAAAGTATTCGTGTATGATAACCCGCCAGGTTTCCTCGTGGCACATGAAAATGACTACTTATTGCTGCTTCCTCTCGGACCTGACAAGGTTCATAGGTTTCCATTGCACAAGCCCCGGCGGATTACCACGCACCAATACTTTTATTAAGTTAGCTATGTTATTATAGCGTAAAACAGGCCTTTTGGCAAGAGGAAAGGCCTGTTTTACCCTATATAAGCAAGAATAATTCGCAACTTTTTTCGCAGCGTTATGTCAGAAACGCAGTCCCTTTATTCCGCCGTTTTTCCTACGTATTCCACGATGGCATCCAAAATCGCCGGCAGTTCCTTCGACACGCTGCCGATGTGGACGCGTTCCGTCCGTTCGTGCAGGTCTTTTCCCCACGGTCCCAGGAGGATGAAGGGAATCTGCATTTCCGCCATGGCCGAGAAGTCGAAGCTGTAGGCCTTGCCCCACAGGAGCAGGTTGTCTTCCAGTATATATTCGTTCAAATCGGGGGCGACGCAGCAGTAGCTGCAGTCCGATATGCCGTTGAAATAGTGCTTGAAGGTAATATCCGTCATCCCGCCGATTTCCCGCAGCAAGCCGTCGAACCGTTCGTCCTGCAGCATGGTGCTGTCCGCCGCCGGATAATAAGGCGGCACGAAGGCGATGACTACGAGGGGCTCCGTCATGCCCGTAAAATTGATAGTTTCTTCGATAAGGCGTATCGTTTCCTGGGCGTAGGTGCTTTCCCCCTTCTGCAGGGCCACAAAGCAGTTGTTCTTGACGGTCTCATAGAATACGTCGAAGCCCGGATAGACCGAGGCCCGCTTGAGCAGCTCCGCCCCGCTGATGACTTCCATAGACTGAGCAGAATCGACGCGGCTCAGCATCTTTTCCACGGCGTGGCGGGCCGCGTTCATCAGCAGGTACATAACATCTTCCGGCGTCTTCTGGTAGGTCATGAAATTAGCGCAGGCTGCAGCCCGCTGAGGCAGCGACACGTCGTAATGCTCCTTGCGGTCGCGGAGGTAAATCCACGCCGGCGGCGGCGTCGATTCTTCGCCCCACGAATCGGCCAGGGACATGTCGCCCTCCGTTTCGGCGATGATCTGGGACATGACGCCGATGGGATTGACGCCTTGCTGGTAATTTCCAATATGGACCGATTTCCCCTGTACGACGACGACGGGCAGGAGCTTGCCTACGGAACCCGTATACGACACGAGCTTGCCGTCGGCCATTTCATTCGGCTCGCTGTTGACCAGTACCCGGTACGTCAAGCCGTAAGACGCGCGCAGCTCCTTCAGGACCGTGACGGCGGCCCGCATCCCCGCCGAATAGGATTCCTCGTCAGGCAGGGAAATGTACAGCAAGCTGGCGTCGCCCGGATGAGCCGCATAGGCTTCAAAGACGGCCAGCTGGGCCGCCGCGCCGCCCTTCATGTCGCAGGAGCCGCGGCCGACGAGCCATTGGCCGCTCTGCAAATCGCAAAGGACCTCTTCGTTCGTCTCGTATTTCAGCAAATCATCCAGCAGCACGTCGGGAGAAAAGGCCTCGTCGCGCAGGATGCCGTACGGGTCTACGCCGACGACGTCGTGATGATTTAAGAAGATCACCGTGTCCTTTTTGCGTCCCTGCACAAAGCCGTACACGACGGAGCGGTCGTGCACGTCGTCGGGAATGTGAATCATGCCGCTCGTCACGTGTTCCATCTCCGACAGGGTTTTCTGCAGGTATCGTTCCATATCCCGTTCCTTGTCCGTATCGGTCTCGCTGTCGATAGCGATCATCTGCCGCAGCAGTTCCATGACTCGTTCGTTTCGTTCCATAATCCCTCGCCCCTTTTTTATGAAAATATCCACTTCTTGCGCGATACGTAGTTCCACACCGTTACAATGGCGCTGGCCATGATTTTGGAAACCATGGGAGGCAGCCCCAGGAGAGACGGCGATGTAAACAGCCACATGAGCAGCAGGTTCCATCCCAGTCCAATGGCGCTGACCAAGAACACCAGGGAAATTTCCGCCCCTTTCTTGTAGCGGCTGCCGCTGTCAAAGACGAAGCGGTTGCATAATATATAATGATATAAAGTAGACAAGGCGAAGGCCGTCGCCGTCGCCGTCAGGACAGCCTGCGTCTGATAGGCAAATACGCTCAGTCCCCTCAGCGTCTGAAACAGCACGTAAAACATAGCCCATTCAAACAAGGCCGCCGAACCGCCGACGAGCAAGTACATGAACAGCTTCACGTACTCGTTGTCGGTATAATCGAATCCAAAAATCTTTTTTTGTCTCATAGTATATCCGCTTACAATCTCCTTTACCGCGGCAAGATGTATGTTGTCCTAATTATACGTCATCTTGGAAAGAAATGCTACAAATTTACAGGCCCGACAGCAAATGGGGATAATTTTTTACTCAGCCCTTTATAGTCTGATAATTTTTTCACAAATTCCCCATTTGTTATAGTAAGGAAGCATAAAATATGGTAAACTATACATTAGTTAGGAATACGAAATAAAACACAGAAAGGAAGCGTCACCGTGGAGTATGTGAACTGCATTAATTTTCTACTTACTGTAGCCCAGCATGAAGTATTTCTCACCTTTTCCGAAAGTTTGTCCAAATACGGCATCACTCCGGGGCAATACGGAGTATTGGCCTGTCTTTGGAAGGATGAAACCTTGTCGCCGAAGGAAATCGCTACGATCCTCCGCGTAGAAAACTCTACGATTTCCGGCGTATTGGACCGGATGCAGAAGCGCGGCCTCATCGACCGCGTCCTCAATCCCAATAACCGCCGCAGCATTACAGTCAAGGCAACAAAGGAAGGCATGGCTTTAAAAGAACCGGTGATGAAAACGATAGACGAACTGAACGATTTGGTCCTTCGTGATTTTTCGCCGCAGGAACGAGAGGAATTTATCGGCTATATCAAACGCATCATCCACCAGCACGACATGTAACACGTCATATCGAATACCGTTATCTCATGGACGATTCATGGATAGCGGTATTTTTTTATTATTAATATTTCGTATTACAAATTATTTTCTATGCAATTTAGTCAAATTTCTTGACCTTCTGTTTTTCCTGTGATATTATGTGACCATAATAATTCTTATTACGAATTATTTCCACAAAGTATAATTTAATTCATCTACCAAAGGAGTGACTCCATTATGACAAAGTTTTCGTTTGAACAAAAAAACACATGCAAACTCATCCGCAAATTTACTTCTAAGAGCCTGACTCCTGTCAACACAAAAGTAAGCAAAGAAACGGAGTATGAAAAATTCCTCAGCGGCATCTTAGCCAACCAAAATGTCGTCATCTAAAAAATCTCCGCAGTAAAAGCTCCCGAACCAGGGACATAACAAATCCGCTTATATTTTAATTTTAAATATATTACCGTTACCAGAAGGAGTGGACGCACTATGAATTTCAATTTGACAGAACAACAGCAGCAAATCGTCGATCAGGTTCGCGAATTTACGGCCCAGCGCTTAGCTCCCGGCGTACTCGAACGGGATGAACAGCAGGTATTCCCCGTAGAAGCCTTTAAGGAATTCGGCGCCATGGGAATGTTCGGCCTCTGCTATCCGAAAGAATTCGGCGGCACAGACGTAGGCTACCTCCCGTATATCTTAGCCGTCGAAGAAGTTTCTAAAGTCGATTCCTCCTTCGGTATCGGTTTTTCCGTCAATACGTCCTTATACGGCGGCAGCGTCATGTATTCCTCCGCTACGGACGAACAGAAAAAACGCTTCCTCTCTCCTATCGCCAGCGGCAAGGCCATCGGCTCCTTCGGCCTCACCGAAGCATCGGCCGGTTCCGACGCGGCAGGACAGAAGACCATTGCCACGAAGGACGGCGATGACTACATCCTCAACGGCACGAAGATTTTCAATACCAACGGCCCCCTGGCTGACTACACCGTCATCTACGCCCTAACCGACCCGTCTGTCGGCACGAAGAGCATGTGCGCCTTCGTCGTCGAAAAGGGCATGGAAGGCTTCCATGTCGGCAAGGTAGAAAATAAGATGGGCATCCGTTCCGCCCAGGTTTCTGAAATGGTCCTCTCCAACGTCCGCGTATCGGCAGACCGCATGATCGCTAAACCAGGCGAAGGTTTTAAACTGGCCATGAAAACCCTTGACGGCGGCCGCATCGGCGTCGGCGCCCAGGCTCTCGGCATCGCCGAAGGAGCCTTTGACATCGCCGTCAAATACCTCCAGGAACGGGAACAGTTCGGCAAGCCCCTGTTCAAGCAGCAGTACCTGGCATTCAAAATGGCCGAGCTCTACGCCGACATCGAAAAGGCCAAGCTCGTCCTCTACAAGGCGGCCTGCCTGAAAGAAGAAGGCAAACCCTTCACGACAGCCGCAGCCGTAGCAAAGCTCACCTGCACCGACGTCGCCATGAAGGTCACGACGGAATGCGTCCAGATGCTCGGCGGCAACGGCTACATGCACGAATATCATGTAGAACGCATGATGCGCGACGCAAAAATCACCCAAATTTACGAAGGCACAAACGAAATCCAGAAACTGGTCATTTCCGGAGGCTTGTTCCGTCGTAAATAATTGATAATCCATAAACTCTCCATCTAACATTATGACACGCGGCAATCCGGCAGATTCTTCCCTCTGCCGGATTGCCGCATTTTGCATGCTTTTGTAGCGCAGCACGACAAAAAAAATCGGCTGAAAACGCTTCAGCCGATTGTCTTGCCTGTATGCTTATTTCAACTTGGCGGCGACGTCGTTCGTAATGTCCTGACCCTGACCGTCTACGACGGAGCCGTTCAATACGACGTAATCCAAGCCTTTTTCCTGCTTAACAGCCTTCGTCTTTTCCAGAATATCCTTTTCCAGCGGCGTGAACAGCTCGATGCGCTGCTTGTTCAGCTGAACGTTGAATTTCTGCGCCAATTCCTGCTGAGCCTTCGGGTCTTTTTCCTTCTTTACCTGATCCTGGAAATCCTTCTGGGCTTTTTCTACGTCGCTGCGCCACTGAGCCATAGCCTTCGGGTAGTTCGGATGCTTCTGCAGCAGGGCTGCCATGTCGATGGTGCCCAAGCCGGCAGCGAAGGACGCGCCTACTGTACCTACTGTCATCATAGCGGCCATAAGGGCCGTCGCGATTGCTTTTTTCATGATTCATTCCTCCTCATAACTCATTGTATAATTATTGTTTTATTATTCTCTTACGCCGGTCAGCGCGAAGCATTCGCTGCGCACCGAGTCCTCGCAGGAGCGCATAGCTAAAATCGTCTTTTCAAATAAATCGGGAAGCTCCCATCCCAGCAGTTCCGCGCCCATCTTGATGACGTCGCGGGAGCAGCCGGCAGCGAAGCTCTTGTCCTTGAATTTTTTCTTCAGGCTCTTGACTTCCATGTCCTGGGTACTCTTAGACGGCCGCATCTTGGCGGCGGCCCAAATGAGGCCGGTCAATTCGTCGGACGCGAACAATACCTTTTCCATTTCATGCTCCGGCACGTCGTCTACGCACAGGCCGCATCCGCCGTGACATACGACGGCGTGGATGAATCTGTCGTCGGCGTCGATTTCCTTCAAGAGCTCCGGCGCTTTTTTGCAGTGCTGCTCGGGATATTTTTCAAAATCAATATCGTGCAGCAAGCCGACTAAGCCCCAAAAATCTTCTTCGTCGCCGTAGCCGAGTTCCCTGGCATACCAGCGCATGACGCCTTCCACCGTCAGGGCATGCATAATATGAAACGGCTCGCCGTTATATTTGCGCAGCAGCTGCAGCGCTTCTTGTCTGTCCATGAACGAATACCCTCCTTCGTTTTTAAATAACATCCTTATTATACCATAAATATATTTTGAGGGGATATATTCGCAACAGAATTGTCACAAAGAATTTAAAAACGGCCTTTACCGCCCTATTAGGGACTCCAGGCGGTTCATGCGGAAGTCCTCGACGAGCTGCATGAAATCGCGGCGGTGGATGGGATTGTCGTGAAAGCCGAACAAATGAGACGGACAACTGCAGTCGGTGCAGCCGAAGTCCTGTATCTGCCAATGGGAAATCGCCCCGACGGCCGCGGCCAGCTTGTGCTCCAGGTCGTCGGCTGTTCGGACGGGCAGGACGGCCGTCACGCCGGCGTATCGGCGCAGGTAGTCGATATGCCAATGCATTTTCTTGCGCTTTCTCGTATGGCGGGCCAGACGGGACGCCAGATTCTTTTTGGCCGAGCCGACGTACACGTAATACCCCTGAAGAAAGGAAATGGATCCCTTTGCGCCGACCTCGATGTCCCGGCCCTCAGGCAAGTACATGACGATCATGTAATCGCCGCAGTCGTGATTTTCCCGCCGCAGCACCTCTTCGGGATACGACAAGAGCCGGACCGGCTCCGGATGGGAAAAGTCCGCCGTCCACCGCAGGGAAAAGGCCTTCCAGTCCAGCTTCGGAGCGCATTCCATAAACGTGGCGGCAAAGTCCGTATCCGTATGGTAATCGGGCAGGAACCAGCGGGCCCGGTCCCAATGGACGAGGAACAGCACGCCCGTATGATAGCCGTCGTCGTGCATGGCCGCCAATTCTGCAATATGCTTCCGGCCCCGTTCCGTCACGGCATCGGGAAACATAGCTCCCGATTTTCCAAACAAGGTGCACGACTTGACCTCTAAATAAAACAGCTCCTTCCCCTTGTGAAGGAGCAGATCGAAACGGCTGTCGCCTACGGTCACTTCCCGCCGCAGCAGGCTCCACTCTTCCCAGCCGGGAATGCGATGCTCCTGGATGAGTTTTGCCGCGATGTCGTTGTTGTACTGCGTATCCAGCAAGATGGGCACGCCGTCCCGTTCGATTCCGACGACGTCGTACGCCGTCTTGCGCTCCGTCTTGCCGACATGGCGCACGTATACGGCGGCGCCGGGAAACAGCAGCTCCCACATGCGTCCGGGATTGGGCATATGGCAGACCTCTACGGTTCCGTTGATTTCTACATAGGCGATAAAGCGGTTCGGCCGCTTCACGAAATACCCGATTTGAATGTCCTGCGTAAATTTCATGTGATTCCATACCTTTGCTATAAAAATAACGTTTGTATTTTTATATTATACCACACGATTGCGCGCGTTTCGTCCGAATTTCAAAATGCTTCGCTTCGCGGCCGGATAAAACGCCGGCACGCTCTTGTCTTTTTCTATCATCCTCTTGTATACTGTATATAAATACTCTATATCGTTTTGAAAAGGAGGCAATGCCTATGAACACATCGGATATGACGCTGCGGGACGCGGCGAAACGTCTATGGGAACAAAAATTTTCTTTTGCCGGCCGCTCGTCGCGTAGCGAATACTGGCTGTCTATCGCCGTCTTATATATCGTCGCATACGCTGCATTCTTTCTGCTGGCAGCCGTTTCAGCGGTTGCGGCCGCTCTATCTTCTACGGCGACAGCCGAAACGATATCCGCCGCCATGTCCGGTACGTTCGTCATCGTCGCGTGCTTCTTGAGCATCGCTTTTTTCGTAGCCGCGCTTACGCTCAATGCCCGCCGGCTTCACGACATCGGAAAATCCGGCTGGTGGCAGCTGCTGTCCCTCATCCCCGTCATCGGCGGATTCATTCTCTTCTTCTGGTTCGTCCGCCCATCAGACCAAGACAATCAATATGGCCCAAAAGAAATATAAATAGGCCGACAAACGCCCCGCTGCTCTCCACTGTCGAGACCAGCGGGGCTTCTCGTTATGTTAGAAAAAAACTGCCGAATTTCATGCACAAAAAATCCGCCAGACTTTCAGCGGAGAAAATCTGACGGATGTCAAAAGGGGGATATGAGTTATGCTTCTATAGGAATGGGAAATGGATTACTGAATGTCGATCGTACGAACCGATTCGGCCGGCTGCGGCGTTTCCTTCGGCAAGGTGACGGTCAATACGCCGTCAGCAAAGGAAGCCTGGATGCCGTCCTTCCGAATGCCGCTGACAGGGAAGCTGCGGCAGAAGGAGCTGCTCGACCGTTCTTTATAGATATAGTTCTTCTGGTCGTCTTGTTCGTCCTTTGTTTCTTCATGACGGGCCGACAAGGTGAGCACGTCGTCGTCATAGGTCAGGGAAATATCTTCTTTGGCGACGCCGGGCAGATCCGTCGTCAATACGTATTCGTTGCCCTTGTCTTCAATATCGACTCTCGGAATATTGTACGAGCCTTCAAACGGTTTCATGAAATCGCTGAAGAAGCGGTCGGCAAAATTCATCGGAAATAATGCGTCGTTGTTCGTTACAATCGGAAATAAACTTTTCATCGTAAAACCCTTCTTTCATACGCCTCGTTGGATCTCGTTTGACTTACAAGCGCATCACGGGGTTAAACCATCGTATTACTGAATTTCAATCGTCTTGGCGGCTTCGATCTGCTTAGCCGTTTCCTTCGGCAAGGTGACGGTCAGCACGCCGTTGGCAAAGGATGCCTGAATATGGTCTTTCTGAACGCCGCTGACCTGGAACTGGCGGCAGAAGGACTGACTCGTCCGTTCTTTGCGGATATAGTTTTTCTTTTCGTCTTTTTCATCTTTCTTTTCTTCATGACGGGCCGAAATGGTCAGGATATCCTTATCGTAGGTCAGTTTGATATCTTCCTTGGCCATGCCCGGCAAGTCCGTCGTCAAGACGTATTCGTTTTCTTTGTCTTCTACGTCGACTTTCGGAACGCTGTAGGAACTGTCGAACGGCTTCATAAAATCGCCGAAGAAATGATTGACAAAATTATCAGGAAATACTAAATCGTTATTTGTTACAATCGGGAATAAGCTTCTCATCATAAAACCCTTCTTTCTAAAATACCTAATGAGATGCAATTACTTGATTGCTCTTTTGACTTTTATATGTCTGTCTGTAACCTCTTTCCGATTACAGCTATACTATATACCTGTTTTTCCCCCTTGTCAACACTTCATTTTGACTTTTTGACTTTTTTATAAAACACATCACGTCACGTCTATATAAACTAAGAACTAGATAGATAATATAAGACGTTACGCGTAACGCGACGGACCTGACTCGCCCGTAAAGGGCGTTCCTAAGCCGTTCTTTGTATGGTCACAGCGTGTTATCAGGCCGTAATAGCTCTGCATTACGGTGAAAACACAGCAATACAATGACGCCGATAAAAGGAAATTGACGCCGTCTGCCTTCTGCAATCCTAAGATATAGTCTTTTTAAATAAAATAAATTTATGCATTAATTATATTATTTTATCATATCTATAGTATTATTCTCTCTTATCCAGTATAATAAGCGATATAAATAATCCAGTATTATGCCCGCCGTTCTGGCATACCAAGGGAGGCCTATTCATGACCATATACAAGATGACTTTAAAAGACGCCGCTGTAATTCTCTGGAAACGGAAGTTTTCCTTTTCCGGCCGCTCGTCCCGCAAGGAGTTCTGGCTTGGCGTCGCTGCACTGTGGCTGAGTTACTACGCCGTCTTCAGCATACTCTACGCGATCTTTCTGTTCTTCATCGCCGGCGTTTCCCGCACGGCTCTGAACGGGGCCGTCCTGGCCGACGCCTTTCTCGTCCTGTACCTCGTCACCGGCCTGACCGTATTTTTTGTATCGGCCGCCTTAAACGCCCGCCGCCTCCACGACATCGGCAAATCGGGCTGGTGGCAGCTCATCAGCCTGATTCCCCTCCTCGGCGGCCTCGTCTTGTTTATCTGGCTCCTCCACCCTTCCGACGGCGACAACAAATATGGCCCTGAGGACTATTATTCTTCTTCTATCCTGAACGAGTAGACGAAAAACATAAAAAGACCTTGCCGGGGCAAGGCCTGAACAAAGGGAAGAAGATATATTAAGAAATGCGGCATTGAAGCTGCATGAGATGTTCTTGCAAAAATTCGACGTTGCGGTAAAATACGTCCAAACCGCCCTGCGGGTCATAGCCTTCCAAAACCATGGGAAGATGGTAAGAACGCAGCGCAGGAAGTAGTTCTGTGAAATCAAAATCCCCGTCGTACAGGGGCGTATGGTATAAGCCGCCGATACGGTTGCTGATGTGAAGCTTGGACACGGTGTCGACGCGCCGCAGGATATCCAGCCCTTCGTCAGGGCTTTCGCAGTGAGCGATGTCCAGGGTATAGGTGAAGAAAGAAAAGAGGTCGCCTGTAACTTCCTTCATGGATTCTATATCAGTTACAAATTCCTTCTTCGTCTTTTCCATGATTTCCAGCGAGACGGGCATGTTCAGCCGGTACGACGCGTCGGCGATTTTCTGCAGGGACTCGTGCATGAGCAGGGCGCTTTCCCGACGCCAGCAGGGCATCGTCATATGGCCGGGGTGAACCGTCACTTCCCTGGCTTCGACGCGCTTGGCAAATTCCATCGACGCGATGACTTCCTCTACAGACGCCTGCCGTACGGCCTGGTTCATGGACGACAGGTTCAAATCCCAGCTGCAGCTGTGAACGACGGTATGCAGGGGATATTTCTGCGACAGCCGCCGGTATTCGCCTTCGTCATACTGCTGGCAGTAAAAGTGCTGGGCCCACATTTCCAAGCCGCCCAAGCCGAGTTCATAGACCTGGCGGAACATGTCGCGCAGCGAAAGATTCCATAACAAGGTAGACGAAATTAAAATCTGTTTCATCAGGTCTCCTCCTCACTAGTACGGTATTATTATACCCACGTCATTGTAAAGCTTCGGCCTGTATTATGTAAAAAAGATGTGCAATATCAGGAATATCCTTCCTGTACTGCACATCTTTCTGCGTTTTTCCCTGTATTTCGTTCAGCGAGGCCTTTATCCCAGCCATTCACCCGTAAAGGTCACGGCAGCCGGGCCGGTCATGTATACGTTGCCGTCTTCTTCGCTGTATTCGATGTGAAGCGTGCCGAGGTACAGCTGCACGTCGACGCTCCGTCCCGTAAAGCCGTTGAGGTACGAGCCGACGGCGCAGGCGCAGGAGCCGGTGCCGCAGGCCAGGGTCGCGCCGGCGCCCCGTTCCCACGTATGGACTTTGATCGTATGGTTGTCGATGACCTGGACGAAGTTCATGTTGGTCTTCCGCGGGAAGGCCTTGTACGTTTCAAACTTCGGCCCCAGTTCATGAAGGGGAACGGCGTCTACGTCGCGGACGTAGGTCATCGTGTGGGGCACGCCCATGAGCAGGCTGGTGATCTTATAGGTCTTGCCGTCGATTTCAATCGGTTCGTCGACGACGGGGCCGGCCGGCCCTTCCATGGGGATCTGGGCCCGGTCCGTAAAGGGCTTGCCCATATTGATGGTAACCAGGCTGACCTTGCCGTCTTCGCCGACAGTGACCTTCGGCTTCATGATGCCGGCCAGGGTTTCGACGGAAAATTCGTCCTTCGTAATGATGCCGTTGTCGTAGACGTATTTTGCGAAGCAGCGGATGCCGTTGCCGCACATTTCTGCTTCGCTGCCGTCGGCATTGATAATGCGCATCCGCACGTCGGCCTTATCGCTGGGCACGATGACGATGATGCCGTCGGCTCCGACGCCCGTATGGCGGTCGCACAGTTTCACGGCCAATTCGGAAAAATCCTTGTTCGCGCCATCTTTATCTTCAAAAAATACGAAATCGTTTCCCAATCCATGCATTTTAACGAATTTCATCTGTATATCCTCCTTATAGGAAATCTATCATGCGTCTTACCATAGCTATTATACAATAACTGAAAATAGCAAGTATAGTAAAATCATGCTATACTTATTGCAAATCCTGCTGTAACGATCGGAGGCAACGCGTGTGTATGAAAAAACGGGCTACCTGACGGAGCCCCTGAAGCTGTTTTACGTATCGGACAAAAGAGACTGGGCCTGTCCCGTCCATTATCACGAATTCGACAAGGTCATGCTGTTCTTTCAAGGCGACGTGACCTATGAAATCGAAGGAAAATCGTACCGGCTCCAGCCCTACGACATCGTCGTCGTGCCGGCCGGGCAAATGCACCGCCCCGTCGTCGGCGGAGCTTATACGTACGAACGCATTATCGCCTACATTTCACCGGCCTATATCGAGTCCTACAGGCAGCGCGGCTGCGACCTGTCGGCCCTGTTCCAGACGGCGTCGCCTATTCTGCGCCAGCCTCAGGAAGCGGGCAGCCTCTACGGCGCGTCGTGCCGTCTCCGCCAGGCCTATTGCACCGAAGCCGGCGCCCAGCACGCCGTGTTGACGGAGGCCCTGTTTCTGGAGTTTCTCATCTATTTGGCCCAATCCATTCAGGAGCGGCACATCGGCTACGTCAAGACGGGACAGCAAAACGAAAAGATACAGCGCCTCCTGACCTACATCAACGAGCACCTGCGGGGCGAGCTGTCCGTACCGGTTTTGGCCGAACAGCTCTGCATCAGCCCGGACTACCTCATGCACCTCTTCAAGGAAGAGACGGGCTATTCCCTGGGCCAATACATTACCATCAAACGCCTCCTCCTGGCCCGCTCCCTCATGCAGCAGGAGCGCCCCCTGACGGAGGTATGCTACGACAGCGGCTTTAAGCAGTATTCCACCTTTTACCGGGCCTGGAAAAAATATTACGGCGCGTCGCCGGCCAAGGGCATACCGCCTCAGACGCGGCTCTTCCTCGAATAACGCCGCCTATCCCTGCCGCCGGTATTTGACAAACTAAAAAAAGTATATAAAATAAAACTATACAACTCATTGTATAATTGGGAAAGGATACCTCATGAAAGACAAAAACTTCATCATCGAACGCCAAATCCTGCGCATCGGCAATAAAATCAGCAACGGCCGCGACAAGGATTTGATCCCCTTCGATCTGACGGCCAATCAATCAGAAGCGCTGTTTTATTTTGACAACTGCCCGGGCCGTTCCATCATCGATTTAAAAGAGCACCTGCGCATTACCCATCAGGCGGCGCGGAATCTCGTCGAACGGATGAAGCGGAAAGAATTGCTCTACGTCGTCGTCTCGGAAGAAGACGGCCGCTTCAAGCAAGTGTATCTCACGGAAAAAGGCCGGACGACGTGCCATGACCTCAAGCATCTCGGTACAAACGTAGGATGCCAGCTTTTAAAGGGATTGTCGGAAGAGGAAAAAGACCAGCTCCTTTCCTTACTCCTGAAAATAAACGACAACGTATGATGTCGTTTTTTTGCTCTTATATACAACTAGTTGTACAATAACAGAAAAGGAGAACACGTCATGAATACTTCGGCCATCTGGACCAAAGATTTTATCCTGAACTGCATCGTCTGCTTCGTCGTAAACCAATCGTATTATATGACGATGGTCGTTATAGCCGACTACGCGGCGACGGTGCTTCACGCCTCGCTGGCAGAAGCGGGATTGGCCTGCGGCATCTTTATCTTAGGAACCTTATTTGCCCGCCTGTTTCTGGGCGGATGTATCGAACGAATCGGCCTGAAACGCTCCTTATATATCGGCCTGTTCCTCTTTTTAGCAGCCTCTCTCCTGAACATAGGAATCCACAGCCTGTATCTCCTCTACGCAGCCCGTTTCGTCCAGGGCGTCGGATTCGGCCTGTCGTCATCTACGACGGGGACGATCATGGCTCACCTCGTCCCGGCAGCCCGCCGCGGTGAAGGAACAAGCTACTACGCCATGTTTGTTACGCTGGGAACGGCTATCGGACCCTTTGCCGGCTTGTATTTCTACAGCAGCGGCATGATTCTGCACAACCTCGTCGCCGGCAGCGCTCTGCTGATACTGGCCTTCGCGGCGACGGCTCTGCTCCATGTGCCGGCATCGGACCATGATCCGTCTGCCTCCGCAAGGCCTCGCTCCTATCTTTCCCTGCAAAACTTCATAGAGCCGACAGCTCTTCCCGTCGCGTTTCTCACCCTCCTCGTCAACTTGGGGTTCGCCGCTATCCTGTGATTTATGGCTTCCTTTGCCAAAGAAGCGGATCTCCTCGCCAGCAGCAAATATTTTTTCCTCATATACGCCCTGGTTACCGTATGCTCCCGGCCTTTTACAGGACGATGGTTCGACAGCCGAGGCGCGAATTTCGTCATGTACCCGGCATTTTTATTCTTTGCCCTGAGCCTGTGCTTCATCAGCCTGTCGACGTCCGGCTGGATGCTGCTGGGCGCCGCCGCGCTGATGGGGCTGGGATATGGGACGTATATGTCCTGTTCTCAAGCCATCATTATCGGCTTAGCTCCTCGCGGCCGCATGGGCCTGGCGACGTCGACGTTTTTCGTCTTCATGGATCTCAGCGTCGGCGCAGGCCCTCTGGTTTTAGGCGCACTGCTCCCCTATGCCGGTTTTCGCGTCATGTATGCGGCGCTGGCCGTGCTGCTGGCGTGCTGCGCCGTACTGTATTATGTCCTCCAGAATCAGAACGCTGAAAAAAAAGAAACTTGCAAGTAAGTAAATGACAAACATTCCCTGCCAGCCGACAGGGAATGTTGTTATAAAGAATTTGCGCTCATACGGCCGATATTATGCATCGCCCGCTTTTGTCTCATGAAAAGCGTCGGCAGATGCCGGCTTCTTAGTTTCTTCTCCATCGCGAACGGCCGTTTTAAACTCCCGCAGGCTCTTGCCCAATGCGCCGCCGACAGACGGCAGCTTTCCCGGCCCGAATACGACCAGTCCGATCACTAAAATCAACGCCAATTCCGGAAAACCTAATCCTAACATAGACTGCGCCTCCTTTGGCCTTACTGTAGCAAAGTTTCATAGCCCTTTCGTAAAATCGGCCTGTTCTTTTTGTAAAATTTCACCGGGCCTTCATTCCATACAATACCTTTACGGTATGTTCACAAAGTATATACAAAAGGGAACTATACTAACGGTAAATTGAAAAGGCCTTTAAGGAGGAATCACACTATGTCAACGCCGTCATCTGAACATACCGTATCGCGCCGCAGCTTTTTAAAGCTCGCCGGCGGAGCCGCATTGGGAGCGGCCATGTTTTCCATGCCGTCCTTTTCCTTCGCCCGGGAACTCGACAATCCGAAGCGGACGCTGAAGCCCGTCGCATTTAAAGACATTCCCAAAAACGCCGTCGCAGCCGCCAACGCTTCGCCGCTGGTACAAAAATCCTTCGACGACATCCTGAGATTATCCAATACGATTGAAAACGGAAGCCTCCGCCAGGCCGTCGTCCGTCTTCTCAACGACCCGACGCCGACCTTTATGCAGGAATATTCGTCCGCCGCATCCCGCAGCCGCCTCTATTCCGCATTGGCCGCCCAGAACTTAATCGACACGTCGAAAATCGACGAAAAGCACATACTGCCGCCCTTTAACGGCGCCGTGCAGAAATTTAAAACGGCTCCCGGCAGCGGCTACGGCAGCCACCATCCCTATCCGGGCGGGCTGGCTACCCATACGAGCTGCAACATGCACATTACGGATTACATCTGCCGGACCTATGAGGAAGTCTTTTACTACTCCGTCAACAAGGATATCGCCATCGCCGCTCAGGCCCTGCACGATATTTCCAAGCCCTTCGTCTTCCAGTGGAACGCCGACGGCTCGTCTCTGACGGAATATACCATTGCCGGTCAAGGAGCGCACCACGCCCTGGCGCTGGCAGAAGTCATCTACCGCGGTTTTCCGGCAGAAGAAGTCGTCGCCCAGGCCTGCGCCCACGGCGCGCCGACATCTAAGAAAGAAGAAGCCGACGTCGCCGGCTGGCTGAAAGCCGCCGCCATCATCGCCGGCAAGGATCCCGTCGCCTACGGCCTCGTCGGCAAAGACGGCCAGACGATTCCCAATCCCCATCATCAGGAAGGCTACATCGTCCACCTCGGCGACCACGACTGGGTACTGTCGTCGCCGGCAGCTCAGAAGACGGTCCTGCTCCTAAAAAAAATCGCCTATCAGGAATACGGCATGAGCCAGGCCGACCTGGAAGGAGCAGCCTTCAACCATTTCCGCAACTACGTCGGCGCGCAGCTATCCTATATGTACCTCAACATGCTCGAAGCAGAACCAAACGGCTACAAGCTGGCAGCAGAACAAGTCGCCAAGGTCGTCTTAAAATAATACATACAGCATAGTAAAATATAAAAACAGCAGGCAGAGAATCCCGTTCCCTGCCTGCTGTCTTTATGATGCTTATACAGCATAGCCTATCTAAATACGCCGCTTTTCAATCTCATAACGGCATGATATAATACATGCGCTACCGCCTCCATACTGGTAGAAGGAAGGAGGTGCGCTGATCTGGAATTGGTAATACCATTTATGATCTCCCTCGCGGCAGGCATAGTATGTCACTATGTTTGCAGATAGCTGGATGGAGAGTAACCGGTAGTCAGCCTGAGGTCTAAGCCGCCTCTGAAATGGAATAGAAAATCCCCTAGCTGCAACTAGGGGATTTTCGTTTTTTACTGCGCTGATGGAAATTCTTTAGTAATACCATTTTCCACATTCAGTATAGCAATATCTGGCGTATCCGTCAATGAATATTCCGCCAATTATGCCTTTTGTCTATTGCGGTTGAAATTGATGAGGCTGCCGGCTTTGACGATTTCTTTTTCCGCGTCGGTCATGTCCGCGATGTACAGGGAAATTTCCTGAAGTTCTTTGCCGACGACGTAGGCCTTGATGTCCTTCATGTCGCCGTCGAGGGCTGCCTTGACGTTGGGGATATAGATGTAATCGCCGACTTCAAAGAACGGGTCGTCCTTCATCTGGAAGGGCAGCATGCCCCAGTTGATGACGTTGGAGCGGTAGCGCTTCGTCGCGTATTCCCGGCAGATATTGGCCAGGCCGCCGAGGACGCGCTGGCAGCTGGCCGCCTGTTCGCGGGCCGAGCCGTCGCCGGGCTTGACGCAGTAAATCATGCTGCCGATTTCCGTCGCCGCCATATCGGCGTCGGCAAATGTCTCTTTCAGCTTGGCAAAGACGTCTTTCAGCTCCTTGTCGACAGAGGCCGGGCATTGTCCGGCTATGCGGGCCCGTTCTGCCGCGTCGACTGCCTTGGCCCGGCCGACGTATTCCGGGTCGCGGCGGGACAAGGTGAATTCAGCCAGTCCCAGCGGATTGGAGCGGTACGACGACGTTTCGCCCGACGGAATCAGTTCGTCTGTCGTCGTCACGGGATCCATGATCTTCGAGCAGACCTTGACCAGGATGTTGTCGGCCAAGGCTTCCATATCCGGCCAGTCTTTGATGTTCGGCCCGTATACGAGAGCCGCTTCGCCGTCGGCCTGGCCGAAGCCCTGGTATACGCGCGACGCATAGGACGAGTTGTCATAGTCGTAAGGCGGTTCTGTATAATCGTCCATGTAGCCTTCGGCCGACGTGAGGACGCCGCCGTTGGCCGCCGTCGCCGCGATGGAACGGGCATCCATGAGGGCTACGGCGGAGAACTGGCCGCTGCCCGGCTTCGAGCCTTCGCGGTTCGGGAAGTTGCGCGTCGTATGGCGGATGCTGAAGGCGTTGTTCGCCGGCGTATCGCCTGCGCCGAAGCAGGGGCCGCAGAAGGCCGTCTTGAATATCGCCCCGGCGGCCAGAAGATCGGCCACGGCGCCCTTGCGGACTAAGTCCATGTACACGGGCTGGGACGACGGGTAGACGTCAAGGGTAAAGACGCCGTCGCCGCAGGAAGCGTTCTTCAAAATATGAGCGGCGGCCATGACGTTGCCGTAGTTGCCGCCGGCGCATCCGGCAATGACGCCCTGCTGGACGTGGAATTTGCCGTCGGCAATCTTATCCATCAGGCTGTAATGGAGGTCGGGATTGCTCATGCGGCCGTTGATGCTTTCTTCCGTTTCATGAAGGATATCAGCCAGATTGGCGTTGAGCTCGTCGATGGTAAAGGCGTTGCTCGGATGCATGGGCATGGCGATCATCGGCTTGATTTTGCTCAAATCGACGTAAATGACGCCGTCGTAGTAAGCGACGTCGGCCGGATTGAGTTCCTTGTAATCCTGAGGCCGGCCGTGCTGGGTCAGGTAAGCCTTCGTATCGTCGTCGGTGCGCCATACCGACGACAGGCACGTCGTTTCCGTCGTCATGACGTCGACGCTGTTGCGATAATCCGTATTCATCGACGCCACGCCGGGGCCGACGAATTCCATGACTTTGTTCTTTACATATCCATTCTTAAAGACGGCGCCGACGATGGCGATAGCGATGTCGTGGGGGCCGACGGCCGGGCTGGGCTTGCCCGTCAGGTATACGGCTACGACGCCCGGATAGGCGACGTCGTACGTATCGCGCAGGAGCTGCTTGACCAGCTCGCCGCCGCCTTCGCCGACGGCCATCGTACCCAGGGCGCCGTACCGCGTGTGGCTGTCCGAGCCGATGATCATCTTGCCGCAGCCGGCCATCTTTTCCCGCATGTACTGGTGGATGACGGCGATGTGAGGCGGTACAAAGATGCCGCCGTATTTCTTAGCTGCCGACAATCCGAATACGTGGTCGTCTTCGTTGATCGTGCCGCCGACGGCGCACAGCGAATTGTGGCAGTTCGTCAGCACGTAGGGCAGCGGAAACGTTTCCATGCCCGAAGCCTTTGCCGTCTGGATGATGCCGACAAAGGTAATATCGTGGGACGCCATGGCGTCGAATTTTATCTTTAAATGGTCCATCGATCCGGACGTATTATGAGCCTGCAAAATCGAGTAGGCAATCGTCCCCTTGCGGGCTTCGTCCTTATCGGGAGCCTTGCCCGTAAGCTGTTCTACCCGCGCCGCTTCCCGTTCCGGCACGAGCTCCGAGCCGTGCACTAAGTACGCGCCGCCTTCATATAATTGAATCATGTCCAATCCCCCTCTTCATCTGTGCGATGCTGCATTACATTTCTCATGTCGAAATTTATGTAAATAAATTTCATAATATAAAATTTTATCTTCACATACACCATATTATATCATAATTATTCTGGCCCTGACTACCCTTACCCACTGGGTATCCGCGATTATTCGTATTTATTTTTTTCTGTAATCATGCTATAATAACTTATACTTTGCAAAAATGGCTGCGTCTATTTCTACAAAGCATTTTTATAAATATTCTGGAATAATTAGTAACGAAGCTATGCACAGTTCGTTTCCGGAAAGAGAGGAATCACATGGACAATAACATCTTTTTGGCCCAATTCTATGGAAAATCACAAAATTATACACAGATTCCCCGCGAATGGTTTTCCAAGTACGGCGTAAAGCGCGGCCTGCGCAACGAAGACCATACCGGCGTTCTCGTCGGCCTGACCCGCATTGCCGACGTCGTAGGCTATAAGCGCGACGCCGAAGGAAATAAGGTAGACTGCGACGGCATCCTCTATTACCGCGGCTTAGATATCCGCGATTTGGCGAAAAAGGAACGCTACAACGGCTACTTGTACGAAGAGGCTTGCTTCCTCCTCCTGTTCGGCTACTTGCCGACGCGGGAAGAGCTGGACGCCTTCTGCAACGTCCTCCAGGAAAATTACGACCTGCCCGACGACTTTTTGGAAATGAACCTCCTGCGGCTGCCGGGAAAAAACCTGATGAACAAGCTGCAGCACTCCCTCATCACCTTGTACAACTACGACGAAGACCCGGATAACACCGACGTATACCAGACCCTGCGCAAGGGCCTCAACATCATGAGCAAGCTGCCGTCCATCGCCGTCTACGCCTACATGTCCAAGGTGCACTATTACAACCGCCAGAGCCTGGTCATCCACTATCCGCGCAAGGATTACTCGACGGCGGAAAACATCTTGTCCATGCTCCGCCTCGACAGCGCCTTCACGCCGAAGGAAGCCCAGCTCCTCGACCTCCTGCTGTTCCTCCACGCCGACCACGGCGGCGGTACGAACTCGACCTTTACGAACGTCGTCGTCTCGTCGACGAATACGGACATCTATTCCAGCATGGCCAGCTCCATCGGCGCCCTGAAGGGCCCGCGCCACGGCGGGGCCAACGTCCGCGTGTCCCTCATGATGGAAAACATCATGGACGCCGTCGGCATCAAGGCCACGGACGCCCAGATCAAGGACGTCATCGAACGCATCCTCCGCGGCCAGTTCCGCCATCAGGATAAGCTGATATACGGCTTCGGCCACGCCGTATACACCCTGTCGGACCCCCGCGCCGAAATCATGCGCCACTACTGCGGCCAGTTAGCCAAAGAAAAGGGCATGGAAGATATCTTTAATTTCTACACGCGCTTCGAACGCATCGCCAAGAAGACCTTGAGCGAAGAAAAAGGCGCGAATATGTGCAGCAACGTCGACTACTACAGCGGCTTCGCCTATCACATGCTGGGCATTCCCCGCGATTTGTACACGCCCCTGTTCGTCATCAGCCGTATGGTCGGCTGGCTGGCCCACAACATCGAGCACAAGCTGTACGACAACCGCATCGTCCGTCCGGCAGCGAAGTATGTCGGCGACTTAATGGATTATATACCTATGGAGGACAGATAACATGAAAACCATCACCGTATTTAAAGGCGACGGCATCGGCCCGGAAATCACCGACGCCGTCCTGGACATCTTAAAAGCCGCCAAGGCTCCCCTGGAATACGAAATCTTCAACGTCGGCGCCGCCGAATACGAAAAGAACGGCGCTCTCATTCCCGACGCCGCCTTTTCTTCCTTTGAAAAGACGCGGGTCCTGCTGAAATCTCCGATTACGACGCCTGTCGGCAAGGGCTTCCGCTCCCTCAACGTCACGCTGCGCAACAAATACGATTTGTACGCCAACATCCGTCCGGCTAAATCGAACGCTGCCGTGCCGACGCCCTTCCCTAACGTCGACATCGTCACCTTCCGCGAAAACACGGAAGACCTGTACATCGGCGTCGAATACAAGATGAACGACGACACGGTCCAGGCCATCAAGCTCATTACGCGCAAGGCCAGCGAACGCATCATCCGCGCCGCCTTCGACTACGCCGTCGCCAACGGCCGCAAAAAAGTCACCTGCGTCCATAAGGCCAATATCCTCAAGATGAGCGACGGCATGTTCCTCGATATTTTCAGGGAAATCGCCAAGGAATACCAGCAGATCGAAAGCGACGACAAAATCGTCGACAACACGTGCATGCAGCTCGTCATGTATCCGGAAAACTTCGACGTCATGGTCATGCCCAATCTGTACGGCGACATCGTATCGGACCTGACCAGCGGCCTCATCGGCGGCCTCGGCCTCCTGCCGTCCATGAACGTCGGCGATGACTTCGCCATGTTTGAAGCCGTCCACGGCAGCGCCCCCGACATTGCCGGCAAGCATATCGCCAACCCGACGGCCTTCCTCTGGTCGGCCTGCATGATGCTGGAATACATCGGCGAAACGGACGTCGCCGCCAATATCCGCAGCGCCGTCGACGCCGTGCTGGCGGAAAACCAATGCCTCACGCCGGACCTCGGCGGCAAGGCCACGACGGAAGCATACCGCGACGCCGTCATCGCTCACTTAAAATAAACAACACACACGCTAAAAAACAGCCCCTTGGGAATCTCTCCGAGGGGCTGTTCTGTCATCTCGATTTCGACGAGGAAAAGGACGGTATGCGGCTGAGCACATACCGGCTAAAAAGCGTGCAGATGCAGAGGGACAAGACGCACATGACGGCATATTTGGTATAGACGCCTCCGTCCCAGGGCCGCAGCAGCCAGACGACGTGCATGACGACGACCTGATGGATGTAATACACGCCATATGACAGGGACGACAGCTGCCGTCCCCAAGGCCCGTACGAATCGGCAAACCGCTGGAACAAGGCCGTCAGAGCTATAACGGCCGTCAGGCAGAACAGGCTGTGCAGGACGGCAAAGATTTCGGAATAACAGGCTAATCCATGCCACTCATAGCCATAGTCGAAGCGAAAGGCCGTATATGCGACGGACAGGACGGCAAAAGCAGCGCCCCAGGCTGCCGGCGAAGCGAACAGCCCCTGGGAAAACCAGCGGCTGCGCCAGGCGTAGGCTCCCAGCCCGAATACGACGAGGTACAAGGGAGCCCGCGTCGGCTGAAAGCACAGGACGTACAGGGGATGAATCCACACGGCGTCGTCGTAACACTGCAGCATCGCCCCCATAGAGAGGGCGCACAGGGCGGCGCAGCCGAAAAAGACTGTCAGGGAAAACCGGCCCTGTATCGGCCGCAGCCACGCCGGATACAGACGCCGGCTCAGGTACAGCAGGCCGTACAAGGCCATTAAAAATCCCAGGTACCAATACTGGGCCTGCTGATAAAAAACGCCCCAAAACCATTCTGCATAAAACTGGTAAAACGTCATGGGCACAGCCCGGCTGAGCATGTACAGATAGGCGATATACGGGGCAATAAAGACCGAGCCGAACAGCCACGGCAGGCCGACGCGCTTCCATTTCGATTTCCAAAAGCTCCCCGTTCCGGCTAAGGACGCCGCGCCGAAATAACCGGAAATAAAAAACATGACCGGCATGATGAATACGTCGGCCCAGACGACAAATACCGTTGCCGCCAGGGACCGCTCATCGTCCAGCACGTACCACCACTCCGGCGCGTAGGCCATATAGGACATGGCGCCGTGAAACACGACGACCAGGGCGATGACCAAGGTTTTCAAGTTGTCTAAGAAGATAATGCGACGCCCGCTCATACGATGCACCTCACAGTAGATTTACCCAAAGTATAGCACATGCTCCGGAAAAGGGGAAAGGGAGAAGAAAAAGCTTCCGCTTCGTCTTCTCCCTTCGATAGAGGAATCTATATGTATTAGATGAGGTATCAGTAACGAATCGCCCTTACGGTTCTACCTTGGTAACAAAGATCTGCTTGCCGTCCTTAAAGCTCAGGACAACTGCCGATTTGACGGGATCGTGGAACTCGTTAAAGCTGATCTTGCCGCTGACAGCGTTGAATCCGCTGATCTTTTCCAGCGCTGCCTTCACTGTATCTTTATCGGTGCTGTTGGCGTCCTTGATAGCCTGGGCCAAAATCATCATGCTGTCGTATGCCACAGCTGCCGGAGCGTCCGGCTTCTGGCCATAGGCCTTCTGATAATTGGAAACGAAATTCTGAACGACTTCGGACGTATCGTCAGACGAATAGTGGTTGCTGAAGTAGCAGTCGACCAGGTTCGCCGCGCCGGCAATTTCCGCCAGCTTCGTGCTGTCCCAGCCGTCGCCGCCGACAATCGGCTGCGTCATGCCCATTTCACGGGCCTGCTTGATGATCATGCCGACTTCCTGATAATATCCGGGAACGTAGATGACGTCGGGGTTGGCCGCTTTGATCTTCGTCAGGGCCGCCTTGAAGTCCGTATCCTTCTGCAAATACGCTTCCGTCGCTACGATAGAGCCGCCTTTTTTGCCGAATTCTTCTTCAAAGAATTTCTGCAGCCCCTTCGAGTAATCGCTGGAGTTGTCGACGTATACAGCCACTTTCTTCGCCTTCAGCGTATCGGCTACAAAATCAGCCATAGCCTTGCCCTGGAAGGTATCGATAAAGGCGGCGCGGAATACGTAAGGCCGTACGTTATGCGTCGCCGGATCGACTGTAATGTCCGGATTCGTGCCGAACGGCGAAATCATCGGTATTTTTTCCTGATCTGCCGTAGCGACGCAGGCCAGGGCGCCGCTCGATGTGTCCGGGCCGACGATGAAATCGACCTGGTCGTCCAACAGCTTCTGCATGGCGTTGGCCGCTTCCGTCGCTTCGCTGCGGTTGTCGGCGTAGCTGACTTCAATTTTCTTTCCCAGCAGGCCGCCGGCGTCGTTGATTTCCTTGACGGCCATTTCGATGCCGTTCTTGGCCGACGTGCCGTACGACGCGCTGTTGCCTGTCAATTCCAGGTTCGCACCGATTTTAATCGTATCACTTGATTCTCCCGAACTGCCGCTGCAGCCCGTCAGCATGACAGCCATCGACGCAACGGCCACGGCAGCCAGCACGCATCTTTTCAATGTACTCATAGTCATAAGGTATCCCTCCTAAACTGTATATATAACATACCTGTAATGGTATATCCGCTGTGACGGGCCTCAGCCGCCCAAATACACCTTCCGCACCTCTTCGCTTTCCGCCAGCGATTTAGCCTCGCCTTCCAGCGAGATATGGCCCGTTTCCAGGACATAGGCGTAGTCGGAAATGGCCAGGGCCATGCGGGCGTTCTGTTCGACTAACAGCACCGTCGTCCCCATGTCGTGTATTTCCTGTACCATATTGAATATTTCCTTGACCAGGATCGGCGCCAGCCCCATAGACGGCTCGTCCAGCAGGAGCAGCTTCGGTTTGCTCATCAGCGCCCGGCCCATAGCCAGCATCTGCTGCTCGCCGCCGGAAAGGGTGCCGGCCATCTGATTCATCCGTTCCTTCAGGCGGGGAAAATGGTCGTAAATCATGTCCATGGTCTGGGAAATTTCCTTCTTATCCTTACGGGTAAAGGCTCCCATTTCCAAATTTTCCTTGACGGACATATCGGCGAAGACCCGCCGCCCTTCGGGGCAATGGGAAATCCCCAGCCGCACGATGGATTCGGCGCTGTCGTTCCGCAGCTCCTTTCCCATGAAAGAAATAGACCCGGTCTTGGAGCGCAGCAGCCCGGAAATCGTCCGCAGCGTCGTCGTCTTGCCGGCGCCGTTCGCGCCGATGAGGCTGACGACCTGTCCTTCTTCGACGCTCAGGCTGATCCCCTTCAGGGCGTGGATCGCGCCGTAGTAGACGTTGATATCCTTTAATTCCAACAGGCTCATGGTCACACCTCCTCGCCTAAATACGCCCGGATGACGTCGGCATTCGACTTGATTTCCTGCGGTATCCCCTGGGCTAAGATTTTGCCGAATTCCAGGACGTACAAGCGTTCGCAGATCCCCATGACCAGGGACATGTCGTGTTCGATCAGTAAAATCGTCAGCTGGAAGCGCTTCCGTATTTCTTCAATCAAGTGCATGAGATCGAGCGTTTCCTGCGGATTCATGCCCGCCGCCGGTTCGTCCAGCAGGAGCAGCTTCGGCCGGGCCGCCAGGGCCCGGGCAATTTCCAGATGCCGCTGCAAGCCGTAGGGCAGGTTGGACGCCAGCTCGTCCTTTTTATCGTCGAGCTTAAACAGCCGCAGCAGCTCGATCGCTTCGCGTTCAATCCGTTCTTCTTCCTTCCCGTACCGGCCGACGCGCAGGATCGCTTCGGCCAGGCTGTAGTTGACCAGGTAATTGCAGGCAATTTTGACATTATCCAATACGGTTAAGTTTCCAAACAGGCGGATGTTCTGAAACGTGCGGGCAATGCCGTGCTGCGTAATTTTATAGGGCTTCATCCCCGTGACGTCGACGCCGTCGAATTCAATGGTCCCCGTCGTCGGCTGATATACGCCGGTCAGCAAGTTGAAGGCCGTCGTCTTCCCTGCGCCGTTCGGCCCGATGAGGCCGACGAGCTCGCCCCGGTTCAATACGATGTTAAAATCCTGGACGGCCTTGATGCCGCCGAAGGATATGGATACATTATTTGTTTTCAGCAACGGGTCCATCGCCGCGTCCCCCCTTCTTCCATTTGGACAGCATCAGCTCAGCCAGCTCCTTATTGCCGAGAATCCCATTCGGACGGTACAGCATGAGTATGATGAGCAGCAAGGCGTATACGATCATGCGGTATTCGGGATAGCTCTGCATTACGGCGGCAATCAAGGTCAGGATAAAGGCGCCGATGACCGATCCGGACAAGCTGCCCAGGCCGCCTAATACGACCATCGTCATGATGTCGAAAGACCGCATAAAGGTAAAGCTCGACGGATGGGCGATGCCGAAGTAATGAGAGAACAGCGCGCCGGCCAAACCGGCGAACATCGACGCAATCGTAAAGGCAAATACCTTGAATTCCGTCGTGTTGATGCCCATGGCTTCGGCTGCAATGGCGTTTTCCCGTACGGCCAGGCAGGCTCTCCCCTGCTTGGAGTGGATGATATTCTTTAAGACGAACAAGGTGACGACCATGCAGATAAACAGCCAGGGAAAGGTCGTATCCCGCGGAATGCCCGACATCCCCGACGCGCCGCCTACTTGCTGTATATTCAAAATGCAGATGCGGATAATTTCCCCCATGCCCAGCGTGGCGATAGCTAAATAATCGCCCTGCAGCCGCAGCGTCGGCACGCCGACGAGAAAGCCCAGCAGGCCGGCAGCGGCCGCACCGCCTATGAGGCTGACGATGAAGGGTAGGTGCAGGAATACGGTGCATACGGCCGACACGTAAGCGCCGACGGCCATAAATCCGGCGTGCCCCAGGGAGAACTGTCCCGTAACGCCGTTAATCAGGTTCAAGCTGGACGCCAGCATGACGTTCAGGCAAATCAAAGAGATATTCAGACGCCAAAACGACGATACGATTCGTTCGGCCATCAAAAACTGCAGGACGGCAAAGACGACGACGGCGGCGAGTAAGAATACAGCGTCTTGTTTTCGCAATCGGTTTATCATATTCATCACCTACACTTTTTCTCGTTCATTCTTTCCGAACAGTCCCGTCGGCTTGATGAGCAAGATAATAATCAAAATGGCAAAGGCCGCGGCGTCGCGGAAGGTAGACGAAATAAATCCGCTGACCATGGCTTCGACGACGCCTAGGATAATGCCGCCGGTCATCGCGCCGGGAATGATGCCGATGCCGCCGAGGACGGCCGCTACGAAGGCCTTCATGCCCGGCATGATGCCCATGAGGGGCTCGATGGAATTATAGTAAATCCCGACGAGGACGCCTGCCGCGCCGGCTAAGCTCGACCCGATGCAGAAGGTAAAGGAAATCGTCTTGTCTACGTTGATTCCCATGAGCTGGGCCGCGTCGGGATCGTACGAAACGGCCCGCATCGCCTTGCCCATTTTCGTATAGTTCACGACGTACGTCAGAATCAGCATCAGCACGACCGAAATAAGGAAGATGACGATTTGCTGAAACGAAATGACCAAGCCGCCGATGTGGTACACGCTGTTGTCCAGTACGTGCGGAAAGGTCCGCGGCTGCGGCGACAAGACGAGCATCGTCGTGTATTCCAAAAACAAGCTGACGCCGATGGCCGTCGTCAATATGGCGATTTTCGGGCTATGGCGAAGGGGCTTATACGCCAGCCGTTCGACGACCATCCCCAAAATCCCCGTCATGACCATCGCCGCCAGAATCGCCGGTACAAAGGGCAGCCCCATGGCCGTAATCGCAAAAAATCCGACGTACGAGCCGATCATGTAGATATCGCCGTGAGCGAAGTTAATCAATTTCATAATGCCGTATACCATCGTATATCCCAAGGCGATAAGGGCGTAAATGCTGCCTAAGGATATGCCGTTAATGAGCTGCTGCACGAACTGCAGCCATAATGTGCCTTCCATCATGTATTTCCCTCCGTTCCTATGCCGTGTTTCTCTCCGTTCAGAGCAGCTGCTGGCTTATGGTATATCCTTCGTCCAGCCTGTTGATGAATATCCGCCCGTCTCCAGGAGTTCCCTTCGGCTTGGTCTGGCATGCGGAGATAATCGTTTGAATCACTTCCGTCTTATGGTCGTCGTGAACGACGATGTACACCATTTCCTTCGGCAGCTCGTCGTAGGATACGCCGTTTACGATGACGCCCCGCTGTTTCCCTCGTCCCACTACGGGCCAATGGGTCAGGCCGTACAGGCCCTTTTCAGCCAGCCCGTCTTTTAAGGCATTCAGACATTCCCGGCGAATGATCGCCTTGATTTCCATCATATCCATGTCCCCCTTTCCCAACGATATTTCCAAAAAAAGAAAGACGGCGCAATTATGTTTTAATAATAACGCCGTCGTCATTTGAAATATTTTATTTTTGGAATGAAATAAGTTTAACATTTAAAAGCACAAAAAGCAATTAGACATCTGCACAAACATTTTTAGAAAATCTCTGCACCGCTTAAATATCTAACCCCGACAGGCCATCAAACGTGCGCTCTCCATGCACGCTGCGAGAAGCCCCCGCTATATCATGGCGTCTACCTCACCGAGTACGCCGTCCAGAATATCCATAGCTTCCAAAAGCTGTTCCTTCGTAATGATCAGGGGCGGCGCGACGATAATCATATTTTCGTGTGAATACGTGTAAAATCCCTTGCGGATCAACGACTGCACGATAGAAGCCATCACGCCTTGTTCGTCCTTCCCATACGGCACGAGGGGTTCCTTTGTATTCTTGTCCTTTACCAGCTCGATAGCCGACCATAGCCCGATATAGCGGACGTCTCCAACGCAGGCGTGCTTTTCTTTCAGCCCTTCTTCCAGCTCGCCCAGCACGGCGCCTACGGCGTTTACGTTCTCTAAGATATGGGCCGAATCGTAGTACTTCAAGCAGGCGATGCCGGCAGCACAGGCCAGCGGATGGCCGCTGTACGTCAGGCCGCAGGACAAGACATGGTCGTCGAAAAACGCGGCGATGTCCTTGGAAACGGCGACGCCGCCCAGCTGCACGTAGCCGCACGTAATGCCCTTGGCAAAGGACACGATATCAGGCTTGACGTTGAAATGTTCAAAGGCGAACATCTTGCCCGTCCGGCACCAGCCGGCCATGACTTCGTCGCAAATCATCATGATGCCGAATTCGTCGCAGATTCTGCGCACGCCTTCCAGATAGCCCTTCGGCGGAATGATGACGCCGTTGGAGCCCGTAATGGTTTCCATGACGATGGCCGCGATGGACGATGGATTTTCATATACGACCTGTTCCCGCAGCTTTGCGAGATAAAATTTCGTCGCCGCTTCTTCGCTGTCAAAGGAAATGGCTTCCCGGTATACGTAGGGGTCGAAAAACTTGATGAATCCCGGAATCCCCGGCTCTAAAGCGTAACGCCGCGGCTCGCCGCTGATATTGCCGGCGCCGAAGGACGAACCGTGATAGCTGCGGTACCGGCTCATGATTTTATAACGCCCCGTATACAAACGGGCCATCTTGATCGCGTTTTCATTGGCGTCGGCGCCGCCGTTGGTGAAAAATACCTTCCCCATGTTGTCGGGCATCCGTTCGATGACCATTTTGGCCAAAATAGCTCTCGGCTCTACGGCAAATCCCGGAGATAAGAAACAATACTTGTCGGCCTGCTCCTTGATGGCTTCGACGATTTCCTTATTGCCGTGGCCGACATTGGCATTGACCAGCTCCGACGACATATCCATATACTGCTTGCCGTCGCTGTCCCATAAATAGATGCCCTCCGCCTTCGTAATGACTAAGGGCTTCAGCCCCTTCTGCTTCGACCACGAATGCAGATTATATTTTAAATCCATATCGCGTATTTCTTGTCCTGTCATGAAATCATCCCCCTGGCGTTATAATACTAAAAAAGCAGCGGCGTTCTTATGGAAAAGCGCCGTTGCTTTTTCTTGGGTTTATTATGTCATAGGCCATACGATAAAACAATATGACAAAACTATAAACTTTGTTGTGTACATGCACAATAATCGAATATATTAAATATTTTCCATTGTATTTTTTGATTTACAAATATTTATCCTAAAGTAAACCTAACAGTTCCCATTCTTTCGAACCGAAGGGTCTCGCATCTCTTTCGCGCAATATGAACGCGGCAGTTCATTAAAGCTAAACGCGCTGCGGTTGAAACAAATATTCCGTCCGGCCGACGCAACGGCCCTTTTCGACATATACGCGGGGGACGCGGCGGCCGATATTGCAGAGCACTTCATGAGGTATCGTCCCGATGATGCGTGCCAGCTCGTCCGCTCCAATATATTCGTTTCCCTGACGACCAAACAACACGCATTCGTCGCCTACGCGCACGTCAGGAATATCGGTAACGTCTATCATGCACTGATCCATGCAGATATTGCCGATTTGAGGGACGCGCCGTCCCCGTACCAATACGTCGGCCCGGTTGGACAGGAGGCGGGAATATCCGTCGGCATAGCCTAACGACAAGGTGGCGACCAAGGTAGGACGACGCGCCCTGAACCTGCGGCCGTATCCTACGGTCTCTCCTTCTTCCAGGCGCTTCACATGGGTAATACAGCAGCGCAGGGACATGACGGGATGCGGTACAAACTCCGGAGGACGCGCCGCACCGAAGGGATTATAGCCGTACTGAATAATACCGGGACGCACCATGTTGCAAAAAAACGCCGGATACGCCAGGACGCCGGCGCTGTTATCGCAATGACGGAAGCGGAATGACACGCCTTCTTCCCACAGCCAGCGGTACATCTGTGTAAACTGAAAGAATTGCTCCTTCGTGTACGCGCAGGCGTCGTCTGCCGCGTCGTCGGCCACGGCAAAATGCGTAAATATCCCTTCCATCATCACACAGGGCAGAGCCCTGATGCGCTTTATCTCTTCGACGCTTCGTTCCGACAGCTTGTAGCCGATACGTCCCATACCGCTGTCTACGGCAATATGGAATCGCACGGTCTGCTGCGTCCGTTCGGCTTCCTGCGAAAAAAGCTTTGCGTCGTCGTAATGAAACACGGCCACATCGATATGATAGCCCACGACTTCCGCCGCGCGCCGCCCATCTGTATGTCCCAACACCAAGATAGGAGCCGTAATACCGGCGCGGCGCAGCTCGACGGCTTCGTCCAGACAGGCCACGGCCAGCTGGTCCGCTCCATTCTGCAAAAACACGCGGGCCATCGCCACGGCGCCGCATCCGTACGCGTCGGCTTTGACGACGGCCATAATCAGCGTATGGGCGCCGACAAGACGCCGAATATGCTGCATATTATACGCCGCCGCATCCAAATCGACCTGCGCCCACATAGGACGCCTCGAAAATGATTCTGTACTCTGCAATACATCTGCGTTCATCGTTTCGCATATAGCCATAATCCTTCGCACCTCCCATAACCCCGGCCGGGCAAACGCCGTCAAGCCGTCATTTAGATATATGAGCGTATATACGAGCTACGACGCCTGCCGTCACATCGTACGACGTCGCCTTGACGGAAGCCGTCTTCATGACCATCGTCGTAAATTTCTCAATTTCTTCTTCAGACAGCGTGACCGTATCGGGCATGAGATCTTTCATAAATGCTTCGAAGTCATCGGAGCCGGCAAATCCCAGCAATTCCCATACGCGCTGGGCTTTATCGGCCATGGATTCTTCCATGAGTTTCATGTACTGAGGCAGCAGCAGGCCGTTGGCCCGGCCATGCGAAAAACCCCTGTAATACGTCAGGCAATATCCCATGCCGTGTACCAGCGTCGTACCAGCCTGGGAAATGACGATGCCCGCCAAGGTCGAAGCATACATGAGGTCTTCGCGGACGGCATAGGACAGCGTGCCGCGCAGCTGCGTCAGATGAAGGCCGAAAAAGCGCAGGGCTTCTTCAGCCCATACGTCGCTGACAGGCGTCGCATCCTTCGCCATATAGCCTTCTATCGCATGAGACAAGGCGTCGATAGCCGTGTCGATCGTCACGTGTTCCGGTACGCCCATCGTAAAGGACGGATCGGCCAAAGACAGCTTCGGATATAACATTGGCGATTTGACGCCCTGCTTCGTGCCGGCCTTATGATTGGTCAGGATACTGATTTTCGTCACTTCGCTGCCCGTGCCAGACGTCGTAGGAACGGTGACAATAGGCAGGGGCGGCGCTCCGTACGGCCCTGTAAACAGCATCTCGTCGTCCAAATCGTTCGTGCATAATAAGGCGATCACTTTAGCTGCGTCCATAGGCGAACCGCCGCCAATGCCGATGACAAAGTCAACCTGTTCCTTCCGCCCTAGCCCCGCGCCGTTCCGCACGGTTTCGACAGATGGGTTCGCTTCTACTTCGTCGAACAGGACCCAGCCGAGGCCTGCCGATTCCAGTACGGCGACGACGGCGTCCTGCGATCCGTTCCGCTTCGCCGAATTGCGTCCCGTAACGATCAGGGCTTTCTTGCCCAGCGCCGCCATATCTGCGACAGATTGGGCGACGCATCCTTTCCCGAAATATAATTTCGTCGGCATTTCATATGTAAACATACCAAACTCCCCCTACCTATAATGATGATGTATACTATCACGCGCCGATTCATCCGTCTTTCTGTACAGAAAACAGCTTCTTGATTTTCAGCGCAATGAGAATATCCAGCTTATCCTCTTCTTCGTTTAGTTTCTTCCCCGTAATAGTTTCTATTTTATTCAGTTTATACAGTACCGTATTGCGGTGAACCACTTCGTGAACTGCCGTATCCTTAATACTGCAGCGATGAGACAGGTAATATTCCAGCGTCTCCACCAGCGACGAATGATGGGCGGCGTCGTATTCGTCCAGCCCTTTCATCGTATCGTCGTAAAATTGCCGCAGCGTGCCTGGTGAAGGACCGTCCAGCAGCAGCTTGTACACGCCGACGCGCTCATATTGTACGACAGGCCGCGTTTCCGAAACGAGAGCCGTCATAGCTGACGCCCGCGTATAGCTTTCAGACAACCGTTCGACAGAAGGTACGGCCGAGCCGACGCAAACCGTAACGGAAAGGTCTCGGCCCAGAAAGTATTCACGCCATTCCCAGGCCCTGCTCCATGCGTTTGATTCGCCTTCGTCCGGCGCTACGCATACCAGAGCGTCGCCGTACGTCAAAACGTGGACGTCGGGCTCGCAAGCGCTCATCTGCGCCGCTGCCTCGTCGAGACGGCGGCGTTCTGCCGGACGGACGACGAAAACACGGAAGGCCTTATCGATATCTATGCCGTATGTCCGCAGGGCTCGGCAAGCATTGCCGCACTGGCCCGGATGCATGAGAATAAACAGGAAATATTGGAGAAATTGTTGTTCTCTAGTTTCCTCTTCAATGATAAACTGGCATAAGTAGCGTGTAATATCGACTAACCGCACGCTCCACGGAATAAGGAACAGGGGAAATCCGCGTTGTTCGCAAAACGCCGCGACGGATTTCGGAACGCTGCGTATAAAAGGGCCGATGTTGATCACCAATCCGCTAGCTCTGCTTTTCTGTAACTTCTTGATATAATCCAGCAGCCACTCTTCGCCGTTATAGATACTCCCCGTGCAAAACACCAGTTCCCCGCCGTGTAAAAACAAAGCGGATTCCTTGTTTTCTATAATGTGTATCCACGAAACACGGCTGTCAAAGCCCTGCGTTCCTGTCAGGCACTGCATCTTGTATACTTTCTGACTTTTAGCATATAAAAATCCTACTGTGACAACCACATGTTTCGCCCCCTTAAACGAAAACGAGCACGATGAACAGTGTACACTTCATCGTGCTCGCGTTAAACGCTTTTATGCTTTTTTATAACCTTACTACATTTTCGTAATTTAGTAAATATCATCGCCAGATTTTCCTAATATATTTTATGTACGTGCATTATAATCTGTAAACATAAAACATTTACACCACGCTTCACGCTGTAACGCCTATGTAAGTATGGTATAATGGAAAAAAATCTATCAGGAGGACACTCATGAATATTACCGTCTTAGGCTGCGGCCGCTGGGGCTCTTTCCACGCCTGGTACGCCGACCGCATCGGCCACACCGTCACCTTATGGGGCCGCCCGTCGTCCCGCAATCTGGAAACCCTTCGCTGCACGGGAAAAAACGAATACCTGACTCTGCCCTCGTCCATCGCCCTGACCGACGATTTGGCCGACGCCCTGCATAATGCCGACGTCTGCATCATTTCCATCAGCGCCCAGCAGCTCCGCGCCTTCGCCGGACAGCTTCGGGAAACGGGATTTTCCTCGTCCCTGCCCTTCATCCTGGCCATGAAGGGGCTGGAAATCGGCAGCGGCAAGCGCCTCACGACGGTCATGGAGGAAGAGCTGGAGCCCGACGTGCAGACCGCCGTCTGGGTCGGCCCGGGCCACGTCCAGGACTTCGTCGCCGGTATGCCGAACTGCATGGTCATGGCCTCCCGCGACATGGACCTGACGCGCCGCCTCGTCGACGTCTTCACCAGCCCCCTCATCCGCTTCTACTACGGACAAGACCTCCTGGGCATTGAAATCGGCGCGGCTGCCAAAAACGTCATGGGCATCGCGGCCGGCATGCTCGACGGCGCAGGCCTTACGAGCCTCAAAGGAGCCCTCATGGCCAGAGGCACCCACGAGTTGTCCGTCCTGATTGAAAAACTGGGCGGCAATGCCATGACCGTCTACGGCCTCAGCCACTTAGGCGATTACGAAGCGACGCTCTTTTCGGCCCACAGCAACAACCGCCGCTTCGGCGAAGATTTCATCCAAGGAAAACCGTTTCATAAGCTGGCTGAAGGCGTTTATACAACAGAGGCTCTCGTAGACCTTTCCAGACAAGTCGGCGTCGAATTGCCCATTACGCAGGTCCTGTACAGCATCGTCAAACTCGGCAAGGACCCCCACGCCATGCTGGAGCAGCTCTTCCTGCGCTCCACCAAGGCCGAATGAGCCTACTCCATAAATCCCTTCCCCTGGTGAATACAGTCGATGGCCTGCTGCAGCCGCTCCAAGCCTTCCTGTAGTTCCGGCAAATTCCAGGAGTAAAACCGCGGCAGCATCCATTGGGACGTCCACATGATGTAGTGTATATACGTCAGGATATCCTTGATTTCTTCCCGGTTATGCCGGGCCGCAAAGGTCACGTTGTTATGCAGTATCTGGCTGCACTTCGAGTCGATTTTCGAAAGGCTGCGGTTGAATTGGACGATATCCGGCGAGACGCTGCCTTGTATGAGCTGATTAAAGTCCCCCAGTACGTAATACCGCGTCAGGCGGTTGCAGCGGGAAATCTCCCATCGCTCCATAAACTGCCGCTTATACGAGGCGGACTTCCGGCGCAGCGCCGCCCCTTCCCGGCTGTCGCCGGCCGTATAGGCTTCCATGGCGTTGGACTCGAAGTTCAAATACCACAAATACCATTCATAGGTCCGTCCCTTGGCGCATAAATTCGCCAGGTCGGCGTATTTCTCCAGGGAAGACCGCAAAATACAATACAAGGGCCGCAAATCAAAATAATCGATATCGGACATGCACTTGGCCAAAAAAGAGATCGTCGAATAATCGGCAAATATGGCATGATACAGCCAAAAGGGATAATCCTGCAGCATCAGCGTGCCGTTGACCGACAGGGAACGGGCCTCATGGGCAATCCTCCCTATCTTCGCCGCCGCTTCGTCCACATAGTGATTCAACGCATAACTGGTCCGCATAGCCAGCCTCCTCATCTCGTAATTCGTATCTCTATTGTATCACACACAAAAAACGACACGAAACACAGCAGGGGAAGATCCCCAGTCCCTGTGTATCGTGCCGTTTCCTCTATGCCGCGCTACCGCAGTTCATTCTTATCTTCGCCGATGCGCGTACCGTCCATAAACTTCATCGCCGTCGGCTCCCAAGTGACCTTGAGGTCGCTGAGAGGAGAATCGTAGGCTTTGACTTCTTTTTCGTTCGTGTCGTTTATATCGGTGTAAATCGTATCGGTCCTCGTTACGCCGGCCATGACGGGCATCGTGTCCAGATAATCGGCGCGGAACAATTCATTGCCCGACGCATCGGAAACGATGAACCGCCCTTTGAAGGTCTGAATATCGTTTTGCGATACGTTGGCAATGGAAATATCGAACTGTATCTGAGGATGCATGCGTCCGGCCGAGGCGTTCTGGTCGAGGCTCACCTTATCGACGACGGATACCTGCAGCGTTTGGTTCATCTGCTCCCGGTCCTTTTCAACCTGAGCCTTCCACTTGGCGTACACGTCGAGTATTTCGCCGACGGTCTTTCCTTCATAGGCCTTCTGATCTCGCGATTTAGCGAGGGATTGGAAAAATTCCTGCTGGTCCTTCGTTAGCGACGTATCGGACTGAATCTGTTTGACGATTTTCGACGATTCGCTGGAATGCCATACGATAGATTTCGTATCCTTCGAGCCGCATCCCGATGTCAGCATGACCGCAATCAGTGCCGCCGCCAGCCATTTTTTGTTCTTCATAACGCTTCATCCTTTCCCTTATAATAATTCAAACACAGACAGCGGATCGGCTTTGATCATCGGTATGATATACAAGACCGATATGCCCGTCATAAACGATATAAGGCCGACGATACAAAAGCCCAATCCTAAGACAACATAAAAAATACGCATTCCCGTCGTTCCGCCTGTACGTCCGGCAACCTTGCGGGCCCGGCGGTCCTGGACAAACCATTTCCACTGCTTTATTGCGCCCCCCATCGAATATAAGCCGAGCAGTATGAATAATATGTCTCCGTAATGATGAAAAAACGCAAGAATCGCCTGTTCTATTCCCCCACCCCCTAAAGCGGCATCTTCACGAATCAACTCATTGTCCTCTTAATATTATTCTTTTTTTTTTGAGATACCTTCTTTTTTCTGTAAAATTTATATTAATAAAATATTAATAAAGGAGGCCTTCCTATGCTGTCCAAACAAGCCGAAGCCGTGCTGGCCGTATTAAAAGCCGCCTGCATCGAGTATCATCTCGAAGAACATAGCCCCGTCTACACCATAGACGAAATGGCCGCCTTAGGTCTTCCCGACGGCGACGCCGTAGCCAAAAACCTGTTTCTTCGCGACGATAAGAAGAGGACATACTACCTTGTCGTCATCCGTCAGGAAAAGACGGCCAACCTCAAGGCCCTGCGGCAGACGCTGGGCTCGCGCCCTCTGAGCTTCGCCTCTGAAGACGACCTGTGGAAGTACCTGAAACTGACCAAGGGAGCCGTCACGCCCTTAGGGGCGCTGAACGACGAAACAAAATCGGTCATCGTCGTCTTCGACAAAGACTTTATGGGAAACCAAATCGCCGTCCATCCCAACGACAACAGGGCCTCGGTCTGGATACAGACGAATGACCTCATCGGCCTCATCACAGAACACGGCAACCCCGTCGTCATCGCCGAGATATGACGGCGAAATTAAGATAACATACGATACGACAAGAGAGGCAGGAGATCAATTCTCCTGCCTCTCGTTTTATATGCGTATTCTATTCTTCCGCATCTTCTTCTTTTTCTTCCGGTTCCTGCCGCGTGACGAGGATTTTGTCGACGCGGAGGTTATCCATATCCATGACTTCAAAGGTAAATTCGTTCCAGACGTATGTATCTGTCTCCTTGGGAATGCGACCTACGCCGTAGGTGACGAAGCCGGCCAGGGTCTTGTACAGGTCGTCTTCCTCGCCGGGAAGGTCGTCTTCCAGCTCGAAGAAATCCTTGAATTCTTCGATAGTCAGCAGACCCTCCATGAGCCATTCGTTGGGGCCGCGCTGGACGATGCGGTTGTCGTTTTCCTTCTTTTCCTTTTCGCCTGATGGCATGCTGCCTACGAGCTCTTCCAAGATGTCGTGGAGGGTCAGCAGGCCGCTGAAGTTGCCGTATTCGTCGAGGACGGCCGCTTCGTGGACGCTGTGCTCGCGGAAAACCGGCACGACCTTCATGATATCCATCGATTCGGGCACGAAGACTGGCTTCTGGACGCTCGATTCGACGAGGGATTTCATGGTCACGTTTTTCCCAGAATGGACGGCGTCGTAATATTTTTGGAAGACCATGTTGACCGAAACCATGCCGAGAAATTCGTCGAGCGAGCCCCTGCCGACGGGCAGGTGGATGTGATTGAAGGCGATCATTTCATTCATAATCGTCTCGTCGGGATCTTCTACGTCAATCCAGTCAACCTGGGTGCGGTTGGTCATAATATCGCTGACGTTCATATCGGCCAGGCGGAATACGCGGTCTACCAGCTCGGGCTCTTCCTTTTCGAAAGCGCCCAGCTCTGCGCCCTGCTCCAGAAGGATTTTGATTTCCTCTTCCGTTACGGGCTGCACCTCCGGCTTGCCCATGCCGATGACCTTCGTCACCAAGGCCGTCGAAGCCGACAGAAACCAAATGAGGGGCGTACTGACCGTACAGAAATACAGCATCGGCCGGGCCAGAAAGCAGGCGATGGCTTCAGGCTTGTTGATGGCGATGCGCTTCGGCACGATTTCCCCTAAAATGATGGTCAAATAGGTAATGACGGCGACGATAGTCGTCAGGCTGACGCTGTAGGCATAGGGCTCCAGGCCGGGGATCATGGCCACGTACTGCGACATGGGGCCGGCCATTTCCGTACCGCCGTATACGCCCGTCAAAAGGCCCATCAGGGTGATACCGAACTGTACGGCCGAAAACATCTTATTCGGGTTTTCCCGCAGCTTCAGGACGATTTTTGCCGACTTGCTGCCCTCTTCGGCCATGGCCTCGAGCCGCGGCTGATGGCAGCTGACGATGGACATTTCCAGCAGCGAAAATATGCCGTTGCCAAAAATCAGCAATAATATGACGATGCACTCTTTCCCTAGGGAAACTTCCAAAACAAATCACGTCTCCTTTAATACGCAAAAAATAATTTTTTAGTTTATATTATATCGTGTTTTTCCCATTCCTACAAGCGCAGCACAGCATGGGACACAAGGAAGGCCTCATGCCGAAATATTACGCTGAAATGCTGCCGAATAACGGCCCGATACCTTGCCCGGCCGTCATCGTGACTTGCAAAGTACGCAGACATAGGCCGACTTTATTCACGTATCAATTCGTTGTCGCACGATCCGGTCTGGGCATACTGGCGCAGATTCTGAATCGTCGTTTCGCATAAATTATAATCAGCCTGATCCGTATAGAAAGCCGTATGAGCCGTAAATATGACGTTTTCGTAAGACAGCAGTTTTCTAATATCGGAAGCGACGTCTTTTTGAGATCCCGACGATTTTCGCAGCGCTCCTTCTCCTTCGATCACGTCGATTCCTAACGCGCCAATCTTACCGCTGTGAAGGCCCCGCAGTACGGACTGCGTGTCAAATAAAGGGCCTCGGGCGCTGTTGACAAGGACGACGCCGTCTTTCATAGCCTGAATGGCCTCGTCGTTTACCATATGGTAATTCTCTTTCGTATAGGCGCAATGGAAAATGATCACGTCGGCCTTAGCATATAATTCGTCCAGCGGCACATAGGATGCATACTGGCGTACGTCATGGTTCTCGTAAATATCGTAAGCCAGGATAGCTTTGGGATGAAAGCCGCTCAAGCATTGCATCGTCGTATATCCGATACGGCCGGCGCCGACGATGCCTACGACCATATTGCGAAGTTCCCGCCCTTGCAATCCCGTCGTAGTAAAATTGCCATGTTCTACACGCAGTATCTGCGTCCGCAGCTTGCGAAGAAGGGCCAGCACGATCATTACGGTGTGTTCCGATATGGCGTTGGGCGAATATCTCGGCACATTGGCCCCTTTGATGCCGTACCTTTTCATCGCCTCTATATTGAGATGATCGTAACCGGCACTGCATGTCACGACGTATTTGACGCCGCTCTCGGCCAGAGCCTTATAAAAGGGTTCATCTTCCTTATGATCGCTGTAATAAATAAGGCCTTCGCACTTCGCCTTCTTAACCGTTTCTATCGTATCCAACGCCGCTTCGCAAGGCAGGCCGATTAACTCTATATCGTCATCGTCGCATCCAAGGCGTACATACGGCTCAAATCTGGCTGCGCCGCCTCTCACGTTGCGGAAAATTCCCACTCTCATAGCATTCACGTCCTTTCTGCCAAACAGCGCATTGAAATACGATATACCAATAGATTTCATACGCCGTCGTATCATATGATATGGTATTAGACAGGTTCCTTTTCGTTATATCACAAGAAACGCATCGTTTCAAATTCTCATACGTATTTCAATTCTCTTTGCTTTTATACATAAATCATATAGAAATACATTCAATATTGTCTTTTTGTTATTATGATCGGAAGATGGGCAAACTTTTTTTCTTATAGTATATAAAAACAGAGCGGAATGCGATGACTATTCCGCTCTGTACCTATGCATAGGATATAACGATTTACCACCAGGGCCCGACACCGATGCCGATGCCGCCGCCATGATGCCAGCCGCTGCCCCATCCTACGCCGATACCAATGCCGACGGAGGGGCTCATGCCTCTGTCGCGGCCGTCGTCGGCCGTATCGATGATGGAGACGGTTTCCGTAAAGGTGCGCGTCGCCGAGCCGATCTTCAAGTCGACGACGATGTCCGTCTTGCCGGCGCTGACGGGGACGATATTCATCTTATCGGAGATTTGCGCCACGTTGGCGTTCAAGCTGGTCAGCTTGATGTCGTAGGGGAGCATGCCCGGCACGTGAACCCGGATGATGCCGTAGCTGCCCAAGGCGATTTTCTTAGGATAGACGACGATTTCCGTCTTTTTCAGAAGATTTTCCGCGCTGCCGTAAATCATCACCGCGTCGCCTGTCGGGTCGAGACGCCATACGCAGCTTTCATCCTTGGCGAAGAAATAATTTCCCTTCTGAACGTGCGTATTCGTATCGTAGGCTTTGACGTGATAAAAATAGTCGTGAGTCAGCTTCTTTTCAATTCGGAAATAATAGTCTCCCGAAAGGCCCGACGCCTCGGAAGGAAGATTTTGCAGAAGGGCTGTAATCTTATCATACGTACTGCCCTTCGTAATGTAATAGTCGTCCAATGTTTCCATACGGACCGACGGGTCGATCTGTACGGCTGCCCCTGCCGGCGCAGCGGCAAAGGCGGAGAAGCTGCCTAAGCAGCACAATACGCTGAGTACTAACGCAGGCCATTTCATACAAAATCCCTCCTTTAACGAAGCATAGAATTACCGTTTCATGCAATGAATGCCTTCCAGACGGTTCAGCGCAGCATAGAGCGTTTCGTCCTTGACGGCAAATTGAAGGCGGACGAGGTTGTGTACGTCTTCGTGGAAAAAGGTCGAGCCGGGTACGAGGGCTACGCCCAGTTTCCGGATCAAGTCCTCGCAGAAGGCCGTATCGTCGTCGTAGCCGTATTCCGAAATATCCATCAGCATGTAAAAGGCTCCCTGAGGCACGTTGTGGGGAATGCCGATGGCGTCGAGGCCCTTCATGACGATGTCGCGCTTCTTCGTATATACTTCCCGCAGCCCTTCGTAATAGGACCGGTCGAAGCCGAGGCTGGTAACAGCCGCTTCCTGGAGCGGGCTCGGCGCGCTGATGGTCATGAACATGTGGAGCTGACGCAGCGCTGCGGCCAGATGCGGCGGCGCGAAGAGGTAGCCTATGCGCCAGCCCGTAATCGAATAGGTCTTGGACAATGAGCCGCAAGATATGGTCCGTTCGTACATGCCCGGCAAATTGGAGAAGTACGTATATTCCGTCGGCTTGTACACGATGTGCTCGTATACTTCATCGACGATGGCGAAGGCATCGTATTTCTGCACCAGGCCGGCGATGATTTCCAGCTCGGCCTTAGAAAATACCTTTCCGCAGGGATTGGACGGATTGCAGAGGATGATCGCCTTCGGACGCTGCCGGAAGGCGTCTTCCAGCACGTCGGCGTCGAAGGTGAAGTCCGGCTGGCGGAGAGGCACGTAAATGGGATCGCCGCCGGCCAGCAGCACGTCCGTGCCGTAGGCTTCGTAAAAGGGCGAAAATACGACGACCTTATCGCCCGGGTCGACGAGGGCCATCATCGTCGTCATCAGGGCTTCCGTGCCGCCGCAGGTGACGACGACTTCCTGTTCCGGGTCCAGCGTCTGGCCGGCGAAGGTCCGGCGGTAGTTCGCCAAGGCCTGCCGCAGGTTCTGTGCGCCGCTGTCTATACTGTATTGGTGCGGCCCCTGAGAGGCTATATCCTTCAGGCGGTTCCGCAGGGCTTCCGGCGGGGGAAAATCGGGAAAGCCTTCCGATAAATTAATCGCCTCGTACCTTTCGGCCATGTGGGAGATTCTGGCAATGGCCGATTCGGAAAACAAGGAAATTCGTTTCGATATGTTCGGCATAGACACATCCTCCTATAAGTCCAGATTCCGCACCTTCTTGGCGTTTTCCTGAATGAATTGACGGCGCGGTTCGACCTTGTCGCCCATGAGGACGGAGAAAATGCGGTCCGCTTCTACGGCGTCTTCCAGGTGGACCTGGAGCATCGTGCGGTTCTGGGGGTCCATCGTCGTTTCCCAGAGCTGCTCCGGATTCATTTCGCCGAGGCCCTTATAGCGCTGAACGACGACGCTGCTGTCGCGGCCCAGCTCATCGAGCTTGGCGTTCATCGCTTCATCCGTGTAGTAATACCAGACCTGCTTGCCCTTGCGCACCTGATACAGGGGCGGCTGGGCGATGTAGATATGGCCTTCCGTAATGAGAGGCTTCATAAAGCGGTAGAAGAACGTCAGCAGGAGCGTGCGGATATGGGCTCCGTCGACGTCGGCATCGGTCATGATGATGATCTTGTCGTAACGCCGCTTGCTGATGTCGAATTCTTCGCCGATGCCCGTGCCGAAGGCCGTAATCATGGAGCGGATTTCTTCGTTGGCCAGGATCTTGTCCAGACGGGCCTTTTCGACGTTGATGATCTTGCCGCGGAGCGGTAAGATGGCCTGGAATTTCCGGTCCCGGCCCTGTTTGGCCGAGCCGCCGGCCGAATCGCCTTCGACCAGGTAGATTTCCGTCATGGCGGCGTTTTTTTCCGAGCAGTCGGCCAGTTTGCCCGGCAAGCTGCTGATTTCCAGGGCGTTTTTACGGCGCGTCAGGTCGCGGGCGTGGCGGGCGGCCTGGCGGGCTCTGGCGGCGGAAATCGCCTTGTTGACAATAGACTTGGCTTCGCCGGGATGCTCTTCGAAGAACTCCTTCAATCCGTCGGACACGATGTTGTCGACGATCCCCTTGACCTCGCTGTTGCCCAGCTTCGTCTTCGTCTGCCCTTCGAACTGCGGTTCCCGTACCTTGACGCTGACGATAGCCGTCAGGCCTTCGCGCACGTCTTCGCCGGACAGGTTTTCTTCCTTGTCCTTCAGCAGTCCTGCCGTCCGGCCGTAGTCGTTGATCGTGCGGGTCAGGCCGGAGCGGAAGCCGCTCAGGTGGGTGCCTCCTTCTTCCGTAAAGATGTCGTTAACGAATGTCAGGATATTTTCACTGTAGCCGTCGTTGTACTGCATGGCGATGTCCACGAGGATCTTGTTCTTTTCGCCTTCCAGCGTAATGACCGTCGGGTTGACGGCTTCCTTGTTTTCATTCAGAAATTCCACGAAGGACGTGAGGCCCCCTTCGTAGCAGTAGACTTCGCTGCGCCCTTCGCCGCGCTTATCCGTCAGGGTAATATGCAGGCCCTTGTTCAGGAAGGCCAGCTCGCGGAGACGCGTCTTCAGCGTGTCGAAATCATAGGTCGTGTCGGGGAAAATGTCCGCGTCGGGCTTAAAGCTTACCTTGGTGCCCGTTTCTTCGCCCCGTTCCATGGGACGAATTTTTTTCAGCGGTTCCGCCGTCAGGCCCCGGGCAAAAGAGATGTTCCACAAATACCCGTCGCGCTTGACTTCAACCTTCGTCCACAGGCTCAGGGCGTTGACGACGGATATGCCGACGCCGTGCAGGCCGCCGGAAATGGGATAGCCGTCGCCGCCGAATTTGCCGCCGGCGTGGAGCACCGTCAGTACGACTTCGACGGCAGGCTTGCCGATCTTATGCATGGCTACGGGAATGCCGCGGCCGTTGTCGACGACGGTAATGCTGTTGTCAGCTTCAATCGTCACTTCAATGTGCGTGCAGTATCCTGCCAGCGCTTCGTCGATACTGTTGTCGACGACTTCATATACTAAATGATGGAGACCGCGCAGAGACGTGCTCCCTATATACATACCAGGACGCTTGCGAACGGCTTCCAGGCCTTCCAGGACCTGAATCTGTTCCGCGCCATAATTTACTTTTTTATCTTGCGGCATGCAGCAATTCCTCCTCTTCAAACATACTTAACATCTTATTATACAGCAAATCCCCCTGGGATAGCTAGTTTACAATCGCTGCACGGGCCCCTTTGACGAAAACAGCCGCTTGTACCGCCCGATAATCGTTTCCAGCGTAATGGGCGAAGCGTAAATGCATTCCTCCGTTACGATGTAGCAGCGAATCTGCCCTTCGTCCATGCCGTCGAGCAGCACGAGGGGGCGGTAATACTGCCGCAGCGGGTTCGACTTGTTCATCTTTCGCGGATGGGCCTTGAACATCGCGACAATGCGGCGTATATCAATCATTTTCTGTCCGCCTATGTGAAGATACATCGCTTTTTCTCCTGTATTTTTCCGTTAAATTGCGAATAAACGCGTCGGTCATCTCCGTCGGATTCCGCCGCGTAATCAGCAGGGCCAGCATCATATCGTCTTCCGGCGTGTCGCAGCCGTGGTAAATGCGCTCCATGTATTTATAAATGCACTCGCGCCGCACCTCGTTGTACAATTCCTCGTACAGCCGTCCCTCGTCTCCGATCATGCCGTAGGCCTTCAATTCGTCCAGCGTCAGCCAGGGCATGTCCATAACCGTGGCATAGACGGCTTTTTTCTTTTCCTGACGGGCCCGGAGCCGGCAGATAAAGCACAGCTCCTCGCCCTTTTCCAGCCACCGCCCGCACGACGGGCACTGCCGGACTCCTGCTGCCTGGTACGCCGTCTGCCGTTTCGCCTGGGCGAAGCGCAGCTGGGCCATTTTTTCCTGGATGGCCTCGGGAAGGGCCGCCGTCTCCTGCCGGATGCGACGCACCGTTTCTTCCGAAAGCCGCGCGTTTCCCACGCGGACAGCGAAGCCTTCCTCTTCTTCTCCGGCAGTATTGGCGTACGTAACGGCTGGGGGCTTTCGGCCGCTCCGCACGAAGCGGATATCCGTGACGAAGGGTTCCTTGATATACTCGTTGATGGCCTCAATGATCTTTTTCTTGTACATGAACAGCTGGTTCATCCATACGGAATTCAGCACGGCTACCTGTACGACGGACTCGTCGAAGCCCTGAATATAGGAGTATTTGGCAATTTGAGGGCCGACGATGGTCTTCCAGTCCAGCTTCGCCTGATACAGCTTATAGGGGACGAGAAGCCGGTTCCGTTCCAATATTTTGGGAATGGAAAGGCCGGCCTTCTCCATCTTATGATTCCGTTCCTCCATGGGATATTACCTTTCCCTGCGCGATGCAGATATGACAGCAGCCAGCCATGGATTCGAAAATCAGCGGCTCTGTCGTCGTAATAAAGGTCTGTATCCGGCCGCGCACAAAATCCAGCAGGGCCTGACGGCGGCCGGCGTCGAGCTCGCTCATCACGTCGTCCAGCAGCAGGACGGGATACTCGCCCGTCTCGGACTTCATATATTCCAGCTCCGACAGCTTGAGGGCCAGAACGGCCGTCCGCTGCTGCCCCTGGGAGCCGTATTTTTTTAAATCGGCTCTGCCTACGGCCAAGGCCAGGTCGTCCCGATGAGGTCCTATCGACGTGGACATGCGGTATATGTCGTCCTGCCGGTGCTCCTGCAGCAGGTCGTAGTACCGCTGAGCGTCGGTAATGCCTCCCGCCCCGTCGCCGTAGGGCTGTACGTAATCCATCGTCAGCAGCTCCGAGCCGCCCGTCAGGCGGCGGTGAATGACACCGGCCAGAAAGCTCATCTTCCGCAGGGCGTCGAGGCGCCTCCGCACGATTGCGGCGGCGAAGGATGCGATCTGCCGGTCCCATTCCTCCAACGACGCCCCGCCTTCGTACTTCATCTGCTTCAACAGCAGGTTCCGCTGCGATACGGCCCGGTTATACTGCAGCAGCAGGCGGTAGTAGGCCGGGTTGACCTGGGATATTTCCATATCCATAAACCGCCGCCGCAAGGACGGGCTGCCCTTGATCAGCTGCAGGTCTTCCGGTGAAAACAAGACTTCGTTCAGCGTCCCCACTAGCTCCTTCTGTGGGACCTTCGTCTCGTTGACCCATAATTCCTTTTTACTCGTCTTCGATAAGATGACTTTGATCTGCTGGGCGACGCCGCTGCGGACAAAATCCAGGATGACGCTGCCTTCGCCGCAGTCCCATTGAATCAAGTCCGTGTCGGCTATCCCTTTATAGGATTTCCCTATACCTCCCAGGTACAAGGCTTCCAGCAAATTCGTCTTACCTTGTCCATTCTGGCCGTACAACAAGATAATAGACTTGGGAAAGGTTATCGTTTCCTGTGTATAATTTCTGAATTGATGAAGCCGTATAGACTGTATATTCATACTTATGCACCAACGATTTCATACGTCCCGATGCCCTTGATTTCTACGATGTCGCCGGCATGAAGCTTTTTCCGCTTTGCCGAGCACAGTTCGCCGTTGACAAAAATCCGCTGTTCGTCCAGCAAAAAGCGGATTTCGCCGCCGCTCTGCAAGATGCTGGCCCACTTTAAAAACTGGTCCAGCTGTATCATTTCCGTTTCAATTTTTACCTTTTCCATTATTTTGTCCTCATCGGCGTCACGACGAATACGCTCGCTTCGTTCCCTTTATCCTGTACCAGCATGGGACTGTTTTGCCGCGTATTTAACACGACTTCGTCGTCGTGGCAGTGTTTTAAAATATCTAAAATAAACTTGCCGTTAAAGGAAATTTCCAACGGCTCCCCGGTCATTTGGCAGGCTACGTAGTCTTCGATGGTGCCGTAGTCGGGGTTCTGGCTCATGAGATGAATTTCCCCGTCGCCGAATACGAAGTTGATGACGTTGTACTGGGCGTCTTTGGCGACGATGGAGGCCCGTTCGACAGCTCCCGTAAATTCGCTGCGGCCGACGGTGATGCTGCACTGGAAGTCCGTCGGGATGACGCGGCGGTAGTTGGGGAATTCCCCTTCGATCAGGCGGGTGCGGATGTAGACGTTGCCGAACTTAATGGCTAAATAGCTGCGGACCGCCGTAATTTCCACCGCTTCGGGAATGTCCGTCGGCAGCTGGCGGGAAATTTCCGTGAGCAGCCGGCTGGGAATGACGGCCTGGAGGGGATTTTCAATCGGACTATCCAGGGGCGCCGTCTTCAGCGCCAGCCTGTGGGTGTCCGTAGCGACCATGGAAATGGTATCGCCCTGAACGTCCAGATAGGTACCCATAAAGATGGGCCGGGCTACGTCCGTCGCGCAGGCGTAAGACGTATTGTCGATGAGATCCTTTAATACGACGCTGGTCGTCGTAAAGTGGGAATAGCCGTTTTCCAGGATTTCCACTTCGTTGAAGTCGTTGGGATTCATGGTCAGGCATTCAAATTTCAGCTTGCCGCCTTTGATGATCATCTGGGTGTCGGCGTCTTTTTTGGTAATTTCGATTTCGTCGCTGGGAAGCTTGCGCGTCAGCTCCATTAAGTACGGGTTGGCAACGAAGGCTTCGCCTTTTTCTTCGATGATGCCGGGAACAATGGTTTTGATTCCCATATCGTAGTCGTTGGCCTGAAATTCGATTACGTCGTTCATGGCCTTGATAAGCAGGCCGTTTTCTGAGGTCAGGTTGTTGTTTTTATTCTGGGCGACCTTTTGGACGGTCTGAAGGCCTTTGTTTAAATCTTCCTTTTTTAAGATAAGTTTCATGGGTGTATCCCCTTTTCTGCGTTTAGTTTTTTAATTGAAGTAAGTTAAAAGAGTAGAAGAAGTAGTAGTAGAGGGTGTGGATAGTGTGGAAAACTGGGGAAAACTCTGAATTTTCAGCTATGCACAGCTGTGTATAACCTGTGTATAATTCATGCCTGTCTATCCACAAATTCACTTTTCTTCCGCAAATTTTCGCTGTCCACAAACTATCTACAGACTATGCACTTACTTGTCCACGTCTAAAATCTTCTCTTTCAGACGCTCGATCATTTCCTTGAAGGTGTCGCTGTCGTTCATCATCTTGGTAATTTTTTCGCAGGCGTGCATGACCGTCGTATGGTCGCGGCCGCTGAAGGCCGTGCCGATATGAGGGTACGTATTCCCCGTCAGTTCGCGGCATAAGTACATGGCTACCTGCCGGGCCAGGGCAATATTTTTCGTCCGCTTCTTGCCCATGAGCTCGTTGTAGTTCACGCTGTAAAACCGGCAGACCGAACTGGTGATTTCGTCGATGGTGATGTACTTCTTTTCTTCCTTTTCCGCAACCAGGTATTTCAGGGCCCGCTGCGTCAGCGACAAGGTCACGTCGTTTTTTTCGATGGAAGCCATAGACAGGACGTTGTTGTACGCGCCGTACAGGTCGCGGATATTATCGCTGACGTTGGCGGCGATGTAGTTGATGGCGTCCTTATCGATATTGATTTTTTCCTTCTGAGCCCAGGTCCGCAGAATTGCCGTCCGCGTTTCCAGGTCCGGCGGCTCGATGCCCGTCACCGTGCCGCTCTGGAAGCGCGAGCGCAGGCGGTCTTCCAGGCTTTTAATATCCAAGGGCGGCCGGTCGCTGGTAAATACCATCTGCTTTTGGCCCTGATAGAGTTTGTTGAAGGTATGGAAAAACTCTTCCTTCGAGCTGTCCTTGTCGCCTTGGCCTAAAAACTGGATATCGTCGACGAGGAGGACGTCGATGTTGCGGTACTGCTGACGGAAGTTTTCCGTGTTTTTGTCCTGAATAGCCTGGATGAAATCGTTGACGAAATCTTCGCTCGTAATGCAGCGCAGGCGCATGTGGGGGAAATTTTTCAGAATCTGGTGGCCGATGGCGTGCATGAGGTGGGTCTTGCCCAGGCCGCTGCCGCCGTATATATATAAGGGATTATATTTCTTGGCCGGTGCTTCCGCCACGCTGGCGGCGATGGAATAGGCGATGCGGTTGCTGTTGCCGACAATGAAGTTGTCGAAGGTATAATTCGGAATGAGGTTGTCTTCCGTCGTCGGTTCTTCCGGCGGCGGCGAGATGGATTCATTGGCTTCCTTGACCATGACAGCCTTCGGCTCTGATTCTACCTTTTTCTTTAGCGGCGCTTCCGGCAGGTCTTCGTCGGAAAATAAGGTGTCCTTATATAAATCGTCCGTTTCCCCTTGCGTTGCCGGTTCCGCGGCGGGAGCGTTCATATCTTCCAGCTTAACCGTCGTCGGCCGTCCCGTAACGGCTTCGGCGGCTTCGTTGAGCTGATCGGCATAATTCTTGTTGACAAAATTGCATACGAATTTCTGCGCCGCCGCCAATACGAGGACGTCGTTTTCGTAGGACGTCGGGATGAGAGACGAGACGAACCACGTTTCGTAAATCGGTTTTGGCAGAACCTTTTTCAGCTGTTCCAGCATTCCCGCCCATAATGTAGCTAGATCCATTGATTCCATAATAGCAAAGTCCTTCCCGCATAATATTGTGGATATGTGCGTTGCAGCACAATGTGGATAAGTGCGCATTTAGAGGCTGAAAAAAGCGGAAACGCGATAAATATCGAATTTCCGGCCTGATTTTGATTTATCCACACATTGTGAACAACCTGTTGATAACTGAACTTTTTATCCACACATCTGATTACATTGTACAACAAAATCCTCGAAAAATACATAGAAGCAGCTGAATTTGTCAAAAAATTCATAATGCCATTCTCTCTCGTCCTCTGTTCATACCGTAAACAGAATCCTTCTTCGCAAGGATGATTGGGGATATGTTTACGGCCATATTGTGGATATAGTGCATAACTCGATTTGAAAGAAGGGAGAAACGCTAGTATACACCTGGGCTTATAGGTATTTTCTACTTGTCCACATTTTGTGAACAACGTGTTGATAACTTGCCATGCTGTCCACAATGCATGTGGAAACATCTTTCCATGAGAATTTCCTCCCTCTGACAGCTCCAGTATAGCAAAGGGCGGCGACACCCTGTGCCGCCATGTACAAACGGTATACGTTCACGACGCTGTCCCTATGACAAATGCGGCATCATCGCCGCGATTCCGGAAAAAACGATTGACAGCCCTATCCTTTTTGAATATAATTATGCTGTTATGGTGTAAGTTCATCTACTGTTGATTGAGACAAAGGAGGTGCCTATCGTGAAACAGACATATCAGCCGAATACGCTGTGGAGAAAAAGAACGCACGGCTTCCGTGAAAGAATGAAAACCAAAGGCGGCCGCATGGTTTTGAAAAGACGCCGTTTGAAAGGCAGAAAGAGACTCTCCGCGTAATTATTACAAGATGAACAGAAAAGTTCCGCTAAGGAATTTTTCTGTTCTTCTGGCATTTTCGGGACAATAACGTATGTATGAGTTAAAAAAAGAAAAAAGGCTGTGCAAAAATCGGGAATATCAGGTTGTGTACCGACGGGGAAAATCCTATGTGAACCGCTTGGCCGTCTTGTACGTCTTGAAGCGGTCGCCTAAGCAGCCGGCCCGCATCGGCTTCGTAACGGGCAAGAAAATCGGCTGCGCCGTAGAGCGGAACCGCTGCCGGCGCCTGATGAAAGAGGTATACCGCCTTCATCAGTTCGAGCTGGCAAACGGCGTCGACTTGGTGCTTATCGGACGCAGCAGCCTGAAATACGCCGGATACGCCCAGGCGGAACGAAGCATCCTGCAGCTGTTCCGACAGGCCGGGATATTGCGAAAGAACGAGATGCCATGAAAAGATGTTTCATCATTCTAATACGGTTTTATCAGCTTTGTATATCACCATTAAAACCGCCGTGCTGCCGGTTTTACCCTACTTGTTCTGCTTACGCTATCGAGGCGCTGCAGAAATACGGCGCTGTGAAGGGGAGTTATTTAGCAGTCAGGCGCATTTTGAAATGCCATCCCTTTCATAAAGGCGGATATGATCCTGTGCCGTAAGTATCAGGCAGATGAAATAGAGGCTGCCTGCTGGTATTTTATCCTTGACTGGAGTTGAGAATATTGGATTTTTTTAGTGGAATAATGGATTTTCTCAGTGGCATCATGACCACGTTTATGGATTATTGCTATGCCTTTACGCAGAGCATCGGATATCCCAGCTACGGTTTGGCCATCATCATCCTGACGCTGGTAATCAAGCTGGCCCTCTCGCCTCTTACGGCCAAGCAGATTCGTTCCATGGAAGGCATGCAGACCCTGCAGCCGAAGATTAAAGAATTACAGCAGAAATATAAAGGCAATCAGAAAAAGCTTCAGGAAGAAATGGCGAAGCTGTACAAGCAGACCGGCGTCAATCCCCTGTCCGGCTGCCTGCCGATCCTGATTCAGATGCCTTTCCTCATCGCTATTTTTTACGCCCTTCGTTCCTACCCTTACGATCCGGCGTACGAAAGCTTTTTATGGCTGCCCAGCTTAGGCGCGGCCGACCCGACGTATATCATGCCGATTTTATCCGCTGCGTCTACCTACGTCATCCAGAAACAGATGTCGGGCACACAGGTAGCGGCTTCGGAAGCGCAGGAAAAGCAGCAGAAGATCATGCGCGTCATCATGCCGCTGTTTATCGGCTGGATCAGCTTGAGCTTCCCCAGCGGCCTGGTTATTTACTGGTTCCTTTCCAACGTGTTCCAGTGGGCCCAGCAGATGATTATGTTCCGTAATAAGGGAAAGGGTGCAAAAGCATGAGAACCATTGAAGCGACAGGAAAAACGATAGAAGACGCAGTCCGTTCCGGCCTGGTCCGCCTCGGATTGATGGAAGAAGAAGTGACGATCGAAGTACTGGCCGAACCGAAAAGCGGCTTTCTTGGCTTTGGAAGCAAGCCGGCTAAGGTACGCCTGACGGAAAAGGCCAGAAAGAATGCTCCGATTTATGATATTGAAGAAGAAGAGCGGAAAGCCGCTCCTCCGGCAGAGTCCAAGGCGGCGGAAGCTGCGCCGGCCGAAGACGTGACGGCGGAAACGCCGAAAGAACCAGTCGAAGAACCGGCTGCCGTCGAAGTCGAACCGGCGGAGGAAACATTTACGGCTGAAGAAGCGGCCGCCAAGGCCAAGGCCTTCCTGCAGGACGTGCTGCGCAACATGGGCATCGAAGTGATGATCGAAAAGATGATCAAATCCGATAAAATCATCCTTCACCTGCACGGCAAGAACCTGGGCATCCTCATCGGCAAGCATGGTCAGACGCTGGACGCCCTTCAGTATTTGACGAACTTGACGACGAACCAGGGCGAGGAAACGCGCCATTTCATCATGCTGGACGTAGAAAATTACCGTCAGCGCCGCGAAGAAACGCTGAAGCAGCTGGCCGTACGGTTGGCCGGACGGGTTAAGCGCAGCGGCGAAAAGGTCGTCCTCGAGCCGATGAACGGCTACGAACGAAAGATTATCCACGTCGCGCTTCAGAACGAAGCCCATGTGCGGACGGAAAGCGAAGGCCAGGACCCGTATCGCCACGTGGTTATTTATTACGAAAAATAAGCTTGAATATGACACGGCAGTGAGTCGGCGGCTATAAAGCGGACGAGTCACTGGTACAGTAAAAACCGGCGCCGCGGCGCCGGTTTTTTTGAAAGGAGCGTTCACTGTGTACGATACAACCGATACGATAGCCGCCATCGCCACGCCGCTGGGCGAAAGCGGCATCGGCGTCATCCGAATCAGCGGAAGCAAGGCCTACGACGTAGGCGACGCGATTTTTCAGAGCAAATCTTCCCTTCCCTTAGCGCAGCGGCGCGATCGGTCCATACAGTACGGCCTTATCGTGGACGACGACGGCAAAGCGGTGGACGAAGTCATCTTGCTCATCATGAAGGGCCCCCGCTCGTATACGGCAGAGGACGTGCTGGAAATACAATGCCACGGCGGCCGCCAGTCTTTGAGCGAAATCCTGGGCCTGGTCCTGCGCCACGGCGCGCGGCTGGCCAACCCCGGTGAATTTACCCAGCGGGCCTTCGTCAACGGCCGCATCGACCTGGCCCAGGCCGAAGCCGTCATGGACGTCATTCAGGCTAAGAGCGCCCAGGGCCTGACCAGCGCTGTCAGCCAGCTCGAAGGCCGCCTGTCCCGGGTCGTAGGCGACATGCGCCTCCATCTGACCGACTTTATTACGAGGCTGGAAGTGACCGTCGATTATCCGGAGGAAGACCTGGAAGAAATAGAAGTGCCCGATATTGCCGGCGCTATCCGGGAGATGGAGCAGCGTCTGGACGCTATGCTGGCCGAGTCCAAAAGCGGCCGTATGATGCGGGACGGCGTCATGGCGGCTATCGCCGGCACGCCTAACGCCGGAAAGTCGAGTCTGCTCAACCGTTTTTTGGAAACAGAACGAGCCATCGTCACCGACGTGCCAGGCACGACGCGCGACGTCATCGAAGAATGGATTACCATACAGGGCGTGCCGATCTGCCTTGTCGATACGGCCGGCATCCGCAGCACTGACGATACGGTCGAGCAAATCGGCGTGCGCCGGGCGAAGGAATACATGGACCGGGCCGATATTATCCTCGTCGTCGTCGACCAGTCCCGGCCTTTGCAGGAAGAAGACCGGCAGATTTTGGAAACGGCCAAAGGCCGGCAGGCCCTGATCGTATTGAACAAGGAAGACTTGCAGCCGGCCTTTGCAACGGAAGAACTGCAGTCCTACGGATTGCCCCTCCTTTCGATTTCAGCCAGTACGGGAGCCGGCATGGGCGAATTGAAGGACGCCATGCTGTCGCTGGCTCTTAAGCAGGGGTTGATGGCGGCCCAGAGCGCCCTGCTGGCCAATACGCGCCATATCGAGCTGGTCCGGCAGAGCCGTGAAGCCCTGCAGCGGGCCCTGGACACGATCGAAGCGGGCATGCCCGTCGACTGCGCCATCGTCGATATCCGCGAAGCCTGGGAGCTCCTGGGCTCTATTACGGGCGATACGGTTCACGACGACATTATAGAAGAAATATTCAGCAGATTTTGTTTAGGTAAGTAGGAAAAGGTGAAATCATGTTTGTAGTCGATACATACGACGTCATCGTCGTCGGCGCAGGCCACGCAGGCTGTGAAGCGGCTCTGGCCAGCGCACGGTTAGGCGCGCGGACCCTCATTGCGACGCTTAATTTAGATAATATCGCCCTCATGCCCTGCAACCCCGCCGTAGGCGGTCCCGGCAAGAGCCACCTCGTGCGGGAAATCGACGCGCTGGGCGGCGAAATGGGCATCAATACGGATAAGACGTGCATCCAGATGCGCATGCTCAACACGGGCAAGGGGCCGGCCGTCTATTCCCTGCGGGCCCAGTCCGATAAAAAGATGTACCAGATGACCATGACCCAGGTGCTGGAAAATCAGGACAATCTGGACGTCAAGCAGCTCATGATCACGGATATTCAGATAGAAAACGGCGCCGTCACGGGCGTCGTCACGGAAATGGGCGAAGTGTACAAGGCGAAATGCGTCATCCTGGCGACGGGGACTTACTTAAAGGGAAAGATCATCACCGGCGAATGCGTCTATTCCGGCGGCCCCATGGGGCAGCGGTCGGCAGAAGACCTGTCCGATTCCCTGCTGGCGGCGGGCATCAAGCTCATGCGCTTTAAAACGGGCACGCCGGCCCGGGTCGACCGTCGCACCTTGCGGACGGAAGAAATGCAGAAACAGGAAGGCGACGAACAGGGCCACGCCTTTTCCTTCTTGTCCGAACGGAAGAACCGCAACAAGGAATGCTGCTGGCTGACCTTTACGAACGAGGAAACGCACCGCATCATTCGGGAAAACCTCGACAGGGCGCCTATGTGCAACGGCGTCATCCAGGGCGTCGGCCCGCGCTACTGCCCGTCGATCGAGTCGAAAATCGTCCGCTTCGCCGATAAGAAGCGCCATCAGCTCTTCGTCGAGCCCGAAGGGGAAATGACCGAAGAAATGTACGTCCAGGGCATGAGCACCAGCCTTCCTGTCGACGTGCAGTACGCCTTCCTGCGGACGATTCCCGGCCTGGAAGACGTGCGGATCATGAGGCCTGGCTATGCCATCGAATACGACTGCCTGGATCCGACGCAGCTGACGCCGTCGCTGGAAACGAAGGCCATCAGCGGCCTCTTTTCGGCAGGCCAGTCCAATGGCACCAGCGGCTACGAGGAAGCGGCGGCCCAGGGCCTTATGGCCGGCATCAACGCGGCCCGTAAGGTGCAGGGCAAGGAGCCTTTTATCCTCACCCGCTCGGAAGCCTACATCGGCGTCCTCATCGACGATTTAGTCACCAAGGGGACGGAAGAACCGTACCGCATGATGACCAGCCGCTCGGAATACCGCCTCATCCTGCGGCAGGACAACGCTGACCTGCGCCTGACCCAGAAGGGCTACGATATCGGCTTGGTCACGCAGGAACGGTACGACGCCTTTATGCAGAAAAAAGAAGCCGTAGAAGCGGGACTGGAAGCGCTGAAGTCCTTGCCCGTCACGCCGACGAAGGAAAATCAGGAAAAGCTGGCCTCTATCGGTACGGCTCCTGTTCGCACCGGTCTCAAAGCCTACGACTTGCTGCGGCGCAATGAAGTGACCTATCATACGCTGAGCCAGGTATTTCCCCTGCCGCAGCTGGCCGACGACGTGTGCGAGGAAATCGAAATCATGGTCAAGTACGAAGGCTATATCAACCGCCAGCTGGAACAGGTGGAAAAGATGAACCGCCTGGAACAGAAGCTGATGCCGGAAGATATCGTATACGCCGACATCGATACCCTGTCGGGCGAGGCGCGGCAGAAGCTGGACGCTATACGGCCCCGTTCCTTAGGGCAGGCCAGCCGCATCTCCGGCGTATCGCCGGCGGACATTACGGCCCTGCTCATCGTGTTGGAACAGCGCCAGCGGGAGGAACATCATGTTTAGAGACCAACTCATCGCGGCGGCGAAGGCCTTCGGCCTGGTGTTGACGGCGGAGCAAATCGACCGATTCTGCCTGTTTGCAGAGCGCCTGGTCGAGACGAATAAGGTCATGAACCTGACGGCCCTTACGGAGCCGGCCGACGTAGCCGTAAAGCACATGATTGACAGCCTGTCGTGCTACGACGCGGCGTGGTTTCCCGAAGGGGCCTCCGTCCTGGATCTCGGCACGGGAGCCGGCTTTCCCGGCCTGCCCTTGCTCATCTACCGGCCCGATTTGAAAGTGACCTTTTTCGATTCCCTGCAGAAGCGGCTGACGTTTTTACAGGGCGTGACGGCGGAGCTGGGCCTGCCGGCTTCCTTCCTGCACGGCCGGGCCGAGGAAATGGCCCATAAAGAGGAATACAGAGAACGCTTCGATATCGTGACCAGCCGGGCTGTAGCCCGCCTGCAGATATTGGCCGAATGGGCCCTTCCCTATACGGCTCGCCAGGGCGTATTTATCTCCTTAAAAGGCGCCCAGTACGAGGAAGAGCTGGCCGAAGCCCAAAAGGCCCTGTCCATCCTCGGCGGCGCGGTGGCGGAAGTCCGCCCCGTCCATTTGCCGGGGCTGGATGACAAGCGGGCCGTCCTGTATATCAAAAAGACGAAGAAATGTCCGGCCAAATACCCGCGCAAGCCGAAAATGGCCGCTAAAAATCCGCTGTAATCATCTATAGTTTATGTTCAAGGGAGGCATGTATCATGTCTTTAAAGAAAATGATCTTAGCTGCGCTGACTGCCTGCGTAGCCCTATCTTCCGTAGCCTTTGCCGAAAATCTGGAACCGCCGGCAGTGGCGGCCCAGGCCGCTTACGTCATGGACGCCGATACGGGCGACGAGCTGTATGCCAAACAGCCCGACCTGAGAGGATATCCGGGCAGTACGACGAAGATGATGACCTGCATCGTCGCCCTGGAAAACGGGCAGGCTATGATGGATCATGCGATTCGCATTACCGACAAGGCCCTGAGCGTCGAAAGCGACGCCTCTGTCCTCGGCCTGCAGCAGGGCGACCAGATTACGCTGCGCAACGCCCTGACGGGCATGATGCTCGTGTCGGGCTGCGATGCCGCCGTGGCCATTGCGGAAACGGTTGAGCCGACGGAAGATGCCTTCGTCGCAAAAATGAACGCGAAGGCGGCGGCTCTCGGTGCGACCCATACGCATTTCGTCAATCCCCACGGCCTTCCCGACGCCAATCACTATTCGACGGCCCGGGATCTGGCCAAAATTGGGGCTTACGGCATGAAGCTGCCGGCCTTCCGGGATATGGTCAAGCGCAGTACCTTTGACATGCCCTACGTCGACGGCAGCTATAAGCATTGCGTTTCGACGAACGAATTCCTGACTAGCGGGTTCCCCGGAGCAAACGGCATTAAAACCGGCACGACGAATGCCGGCGGGCCGTGCCTCGTCGTTTCGGCGACTCAGAACGGGCGGACGGTCATCGCGGCTATCATGAATTCGGAAGACCGCTACGGCGATGCCCAGGCCCTGATGAAATACGGCTTTTCCGTATTGAAGCCCCTGGAAAACGTCTACATCATCCGCAAGGCCCCGGCAGGTCAGACGCTGACCGAATTGGGCCGGCAGCAGATGGAGCAGGCCAAGGCTGCGGCGGACGCCAAGGCTAAGAGTAAAGCCGCGCAGGAAACAGCTTACGGAACGGACGCCGATACGGCCGACATGGCTGCGGCAGCTGTGAAAAAATCTGCATAATTCTTGACAGGTATGCTCTAAATCCGTATAATCATATCATAACAACGTACCTATACAGTGCAGGACTGACGGAATGAAGTGGAATAACCACGTGGACTGCACGGTGACATACACGCCGACCGTCTGGGCAAGAGTACATCTATTCTTTGTCCAGCCGGCCGGCTTTTTGTATTGCCGCGGCGGGACAAGTCAAAGGAGACGATATCATGAAGAGAAATCGCTGGCTCATTGCCCTGTCCGCCATGGGAATTCATATCTGCATCGGCAGCGTCTACGCCTGGAGCGTCTTGACCAAACCCATTATGGAATCGATGGGCTTTACGCTCCAGCAGACGACGTGGACCTTTTCGCTGGCTATCTTGTTTTTAGGTTTGTCTGCCGGATGCCTGGGAAGCTTCGTCCAAAAGGCCGGCCCCCGTAAGTCGGGCCTCCTTTCGACCTTATTTTTCGTTTCGGCTATGTTCGGCACGGCGGCGGCCATGGAGTTCCGCAGCCTGCCTATGCTGTATCTGTTTTATGGCGTTATCGGCGGCATCGGCTTGGGGACGGGATATATTACGCCCGTCTCGACCCTGGTCAAATGGTTTCCCGACAACCGCGGCTTTGCCACGGGTTTGGCCATCATGGGCTTCGGCTTTGCCAGCATGATCGCCGGTCCGGCGATGCAGCTTCTCGTCGCTAATTTTGGCCTGGCGACGAACTTCCTCATCTTGGGCGCAGTGTATCTCGTCGTCATGACAGCCTCGTCCCTGTACTTAGCGCCGCCGAAGGACGACGAAATACCCCGTCCCGATACAGAGCTGGCGAAGCCATCCGGCCCGGTCTATGCCGATGCCATGCCGCAGTTTTCCCTGAAAGAGGCCATGAAGACCTGGCAGCTCTATACGATTTGGTGGCTCTTTTTCGTCAATATCACCTGCGGCATCGCCCTCCTGGCCGTCGCCTCGCCGATGGCCCAGGAAGTCGTCGGCATGTCGCCCATGGCTGCCGCGTCCATGGTCGGCCTCATCGGCTTTTTGAACGGCGCCGGCCGCATCGCCTGGGCGACCGTATCGGATTATATCGGCCGGGCTAATACGTACGTCCTCTTCTTCTTCATCGAGGCCCTGGCCTTCTTCAAGCTGTCGACGGAAACGAACGCTTTCAGCTTTCAAATCGTCGTGCTGCTCATCATTACCTGCTACGGCGGCGGTTTTTCCTGTATGCCGGCCTACCTCAGCGACCTGTTCGGCACCAAGGCCCTGAGCGCTATCCACGGCCGCATCCTCACAGCCTGGGGGGCCGCCGGCGTGGCCGGCCCCCTGCTTCTGTCGTGGATCAAGGAGACGACGAACAGCTACTCCATTACCCTGCAGGTCTTCTCGGCCCTCTTCGTCACATCCCTGCTGGTCATGGCCGTCCTGAAATACAAGACGCGCCACGGCATCGCCGGTCAGGAAGCCTATTGGTCGGCAAGGAAAGCGTCTGTCAAATAGATTTCAGTAATAAAAAATCAGGGTCTTCCTTCATGGTGGAAGATCCTGATTTTTTGTTGTCTATTCAACGATTCAATTTATAACCGCTGGGGAATACCCGGGCCGACGGGCCAGCCTGTGAGATACCAGAAGATGAACAAGGCATACCACATGACCAGGAAGGCCATGGCGTAGGGCATCATGAGGGACAGGTAGGTGCCGATGCCGCTGTCTTTTTTGTAGCGGCGGATGATTTCCAAAAACAGGGGCAGGAACGGGTTGACTAAGGCGACGGTATTCAGCGCGCCGTCGCCGGCCCGGAAGGCAGCCTGGATGAAGGCCGGGTGATAGCCCAAGAGCATGAACATAGGGACGAAGACCGTCGACAGCAGGGCCCATACGGCGGAGCCGCTGGATGTAAAGAGGCCCAGGAGCTGGCCGAAGAGCATGAAGCAGATGAGGGCCGGCAGGCCGGTCATGCCTACGTCTTTCAGGAACAGGGCCCCCTTCATGGCGATCATCGTCGACATGTTGGTCCAGGCGAAGGCTGCGATAAACTGGGCGATGAAAAAGGCCATGACCAAAAAGCCCGACAGGCCTTTGACGGCGTTGGTCATACAATGTATCATGTCGTCGGCGTTTTTGATTTTACGAATCGACACGCCGTAGGTCAGGCCGACGGTCAGGAGAAAGCCGCACAGCAGCGGGATGACGCCGCGCAGCAGAGGCGACCCCAGGAGCGAATGGGTCTGGGAATTGCGGAGCAGGCCGTTGTCGGGAAAGGCCATGAGGAAGACGACGGCCAAATACAGGACGGCGGCGATGAGGGTGTGGCGCAGGGCCTTTTTTTCCTCCGGCGATACGTCGGGAATAGTCAGGTTTTCCTGGGCGTGGGCCGGGTCATATACGCCCATGCGCGGTTCGACGAATTTCTCCGTAATAAAGGTCGTCACGGCCGTCAGGTAGAAGACGGCGAAGGACATGAAATACCAGTTGTCGATCGGCGTGACGGTCATCGTCGCGTCGATGGTACGGATGGCCTGGGTCGTAATGCCCGACAAGAGGACGTCCGTCGTGACGATGAGGATGTTGGCCGTAAATCCCGAATAGATGGCGGCCAGGGAACAGGCGAAGCCAACTAAGGGATGGCGTCCCATGGAATAAAACAGCATGGCCGCTAAGGGCGGCATGATGACGATGGCCGCGTCGGAGGCGATATGGCTCATGAGGCTGATGAAGACGACGGCCAGGGTCACGTACTTCCGCGGGATATTGTGCATGGAGTGATGGATGAGCGTCTGGAGCAGCCCCGTTTCCGACGCCACGCCCAGGCCGAAGGTCAGGACGATGATCATGCCCAGGGGCGGGAAATTAATGTAGTTTTTGATGAGGTTCGTCAGGAGCCAGTCCAAGCCTTCAGCGCTGATGAGGCTGCGGATATGGATGATTTCATTAGTCTTGAGATTGACGGCCGTTACGCCGGCCAGCTGCAGGACGTAAGAGCAAAGGGCCAGCACCATGAAGAAAATCAAAAAAAGAATAGCTGGATTGGGAAGCTTGTTGCCTACCCGTTCCAACCATTTGAGAAAAGAGCCGCGCGTGTCGTCGCTTACGGCGACGGCGGCAGCGGTGTGTTTCATACGGATCCCCTCCTATGTAATTATGCTGTAAAGGTATACGTTATCATTCCCCTATTGATATAAAGTAATACTTTACTATAGTAGCGTATTACTTTACACGCAGCATGTCAAGAAAAAGTATTTAATCTATCCATAGGAAATTCGTATGGTTTTAATGTAATGGGGATATAATCGAAAAAATCCCCTGCTTTACCGGCAGGGGACGTCAAATTGTTATTTCCAGATTTCTTTCATAATGTTCTTATACGATTCGTTCAGGTGCTCGATGACGGTCTGGAACAAGGCGTATACGAGGTCGCCGTTCAGCGATTCGTCGGCGCTGACGATGGAAATATCCAGGATCAGGGAGCCCTTGTTGTCAACGTAATACTTAAAGGCCTTGAAGGTCTGGTTGTACGTGTTGAGCAATTTAGCGAGGCCTTCGCTTCCTTCGGGGACTTTCGGGGCGACTAAGATGCGGATAATGCCGTAAATGCTGTCGTCGGCGATGACGATGGTCGGCAGGTTATTGCCGTCGATATTGAGCTGCGAGCGGAAGACGACGGTATGGAAGGGGTCGTCCTTGATTTCGTCGACTGTAAAGGCAGACAGATTTTTTTCTTTTAAATATGCCTGGAAGCTTTCGGCTTTTTTATTCATGACAATCACTCCTAATGTAGTAAAATCAGTAAGCTTATACGTTATTATATCATAAATTGCGCCTTCTGGCTTCCGTATTTGCGTCCACCCTGGCGGTTGTTCTGTGATATAAATCACAATGTATGATTCGTGCGCATAATTGACTGTTAATGATTGAAAAATACGCAATTATGATAGAAAATGATTGAAAAAGAAAGAATTTGATTGTATAATGCAGGTGTAAAGGAACTTAGCAGAAAGGATGAGGGTCATGCTGACCGAAGAAAGACAAGCTGAAATCATGCGCATCGTCAACGTGCACGGCGCCGTGTCGGTTCAGGAGCTGGTCAATTATCTGGATATTTCCGAATCGACGGTCCGGCGGGATTTGGCCGCCTTAGATGAAGAAGGGCTGCTGCGGCGCGTTCACGGCGGGGCGACGTCCTTGAAGGAAGGGGCCTACGACGCGGCCATGGAAGATTTGCAGGACAAGTACTCCCTGCACATCGGGGAAAAGCGGCGCATCGCCCAGTTTGCCGCCTCTCTGGTCCGGCCGGACGACTTCGTGTATCTCGACGGCGGCTCGACGGTCGAGCAGATGGCCGATTTTCTCGTCGGCTCCGAGGCGTCCTTTGTGACCAGCGGCCTGCCGACGGCCCAGAAGCTGGCCCGCAGTGGCGTAAAGGTGTACGTCCTGCCCGGCCTGGTCAAGGGAAAGACCGAATCGGTCATCGGCAGCGAAATGCGGGACATGCTGAGCCGCTACCACTTTACGAAGGGATTTTTCGGCACGAACGGCCTGACGCCTCAGGAGGGCTGCACGACGCCCGACGTGGAGGAAGCGGCCTGCAAGGGCGCAGCCGTGCGGCAGTGCCGGCAGGCATACGTATTGGCCGACGTCAGCAAGTTCGGCCAGTCGGCGCACATTACCTTTGCAGACCTGTCCCAGGTCACGGTCGTCACGGCCAAGGGCGAAGAAGACATGGACTATAGTTCTTACGAATCTTTGACGGAGGTGCATATCCTTTGATTTATACGGTTACGTTCAATCCCTCGCTGGATTATGTAGTGCAGATGAAGGAATTTAAGGCCGGCGACATCAACAGGGCCGAAGCGGAAACGATTTATCCCGGCGGAAAAGGCGTCAACGTGGCGCTGGTACTGGGAAATCTTCACATTCCGGCGAAAATGCTCGGCTTCATCGCTGGCTTTACGGGACGGGAAATAGAACGGCTGGCTTTGGAATGCGGCAGCGACTGCGATTTCATCGTGCTGGACGAAGGCTATTCGCGCATCAACCTGAAGATCAGCGCAGCTGACGAAACGGCGGTCAACGGCATGGGGCCGGTTATCCCCGACGACAAACTGCAGGCCCTGATGGCCCAGATCGACGGGATGGCCGACGGTGATACCCTCGTATTGGCCGGCAGCATCCCGGCCGCCCTTCCCGACGACATATACGAACGGATCCTGCGCCGCCTCGAAGGCCGCTCCGTACGGGTCGTCGTCGACGCGACGGGCGATTTGCTGAAAAACGTCATGAAATATAAGCCCTTTTTAGTCAAGCCGAATAACTTCGAGCTGGGCGAATTGTTCGATACCGTCCTCAAGACGGACGAAGAAATCGCCGAATGCGCAAGAAAGCTTCAGGATATGGGCGCGCGAAACGTCCTCGTATCCCTCGGCGGCGACGGCGCCCTGCTCCTCGGCGAAGACGGCCGGGTATACCGCATGCAGTCGCCTAAGGGCAAGCTGGTCAATTCCGTCGGCGCCGGCGACAGCATGGTAGCCGGGTTCTTAGCCGGCTTCGAATCGTCGGGCGGCGACCTGCAGGAGGCCCTCAAGATGGGCATCAGCGCCGGCAGCGCTTCGGCCTTCCACGATTGGCTGGCGACGGAAGACGATATTAAAGAAGTATACGGCCAGCTGCCGTAACGCAGGTTTGTAGGTAAAAGGAGATTGTAAATTCATGCGGATTGTAGATTTATTGAAAAAAGAAAGTATCGACTTACAAGCCGTCGTCGCCGACAAGGGCGCGGCGATCGACCATCTCGTATCCCTGATGGATAAAGGCGGCAACGTGACGGATCTGGAAGGATACCGCAAGGCCGTGCTGGCCCGCGAAGCCGAAGGCAGCACGGGCATCGGCGAAGGCATCGCCATCCCCCACGCCAAGACGGACGCCGTGTCGGCTCCGGGGCTGGCGTCGATGATCGTCCGTTCGGGCGTAGAATATGAAAGCCTGGACGACGAACCGGCCTTCCTGTTCTTCCTCATCGCCGCCCCGGCCGGCGGAGCCAACGTCCACCTGGAAGTGCTGAGCCGCCTGAGCCGTATGCTCATGGACGACGAATTCCGGGAAAAATTGATGAACGCCAAGACGGCCGACGAATACCTGGCCGTCATCGACGAGACGGAAACGGCCCAGCTGGCGGCGGAAGCGGAAGAAGAAGCTGCCGAAGCAGAAACGGCTCCGGCTGACGAACCGGCCTCCCCCGCTCCGTCGGACCGGCCCTTCGTCATCGGCGTCACGGCCTGCCCGACGGGCATCGCCCACACCTACATGGCGGCGGAAGCTCTGGAAAGCAAGGGAGCCGCTATGGGCGTCGACATTAAAATCGAAACAAACGGCTCCGGCGGCGTCAAAAACCATCTGACTGCCGAGGATATCGAGCGGGCCGTCGGCGTCATCGTCGCCTGCGACAAGGACGTGCCGACGCAGCGCTTTGCCGGCAAGCCCGTCGTCTTTACGAAGGTCGCCAACGGCATCAAGATTCCGGAAGAACTGATCCAGACTGTCCTCGACGGCAAGGCCCCTATTTTCCACGGCGAAAGCTCGTCGTCCGAGGCCGTATCGCTGGATGCGGCGGAAAAGGAAAGCGCCGGCCGTCAAATCTATAAGCACCTCATGAACGGCGTATCCCACATGCTGCCCTTCGTCATCGGCGGCGGCATCCTCATCGCCCTGGCCTTCCTCTTCGACATGGAACACGCCGGCACGGCCCAGTTCGGCACGGGCACGCCTCTGGCGGCCTTCCTGAAAAACATCGGCGGCCTGGCCTTCAGCATGATGATGCCTATCCTGGCCGGCTACATCGCCATGAGCATCGGCGAACGGCCCGCCCTCATGCCGGGCATCGTCGGCGGTTTCCTGGCCACGACAGGCGGCTCGGGCTTTTTCGGGGCCCTCTTTGCCGGGTTCATCGCCGGGTACCTCATCATCCTGCTCAAGAAGGTATTCGCCAACCTGCCCCAGGCTCTGGACGGCACGAAGCCCATCCTGATTTATCCTGTCCTGGGACTCGTTCTCATCGGGGTTATCATGACCTATATCATCAACCCGCCGACGGCACTGTTCAATGCGTGGCTCTTCGACGTCCTGAACAGCATGACTACGACGAGCCGCATCGTCCTCGGCTTTATTCTGGGCGGCATGATGTCCATCGACTTCGGCGGCCCCATCAATAAAGCGGCCTACGTCTTCGGCACGGCCTCCCTCATGAGCGCCTCCGGCGAAGCGATTTCTTCGGGCATCATGGCTTCGGTCATGATCGGCGGCATGGTGCCTCCCATTGCCATTGCCCTGGCTATGCTGCTGTTCAAGCAGAAATTCACGGCGAAGGAACGGCAGTCTACGGTGACGAACTTCATCATGGGATTGTCTTTCATTACGGAAGGGGCTATCCCCTTTGCCGCATCCGACCCGGTGCACATCATTCCGCCCTGCGCCGTCGGCGCGGCCGTCGCCGGGGCCCTGTCCATGCTCTTTCACTGCGCCGTTCCGGCTCCTCACGGCGGCATCTTCGTCTTCGGCGTCGTGACCAATCCGCTCATGTACGTCGCGGCTCTGGCGGCAGGCGTCGTCGTCGCGGCCGTGCTGATGGGAATTGTTCGTAAAAAACAGTCGGCTGATTAATTGCATTCGGCTGTAAAATCAGATACACTTATAGTATGTAATATATTTTCACATAATATAATATTGGGCGCACGCGCCTGCGAAGGAGGAACTACACATGAAAGAATTTACGTTTACTGTCACCGATCCTATGGGTATCCACGCTCGTCCGGCCGGACTCTTGGTCAAGGAAGCCAAAAAATATGAATCGGCTATTACGATGCTCAAAGGCTCCCGCAAGGGCGATTTGAAAAAGATTTTTACCATTATGGCTCTCGGCGTTAAACAGGGCGAAACCGTTACGGTCCAGGTAGAAGGCGCCGACGAAGAAGCAGCCGCCGCGATGGTTGAAACTTTCCTCAAGGAAAACTTCTAATATCTACGACATAAGGGGGATGTATCCATGCTGACGTTAAAAGGGAAAAGCGTCTTTCCCGGCATTACGATCGGGCCGCTGGCGCTGTTCCACCGCAACACGATTTCGACGGCCCAGCGTCCGATTCAGGATGCCGAAGCCGAAGTAGCCCGCTTTCAGGATGCTCGCAAGGTAGCCATTGAACAGCTGAAGGACTTGTATGAAAAAGCCCTGGAAAAAGTAGGCGAAGAACAGGCCGCCGTGTTTGAAGTACACCAGATGATGCTGGACGACGACGATTATATCGACTCTATCGAAGGGCAGATCCGCGATGAAATGCTCAACGCCGAAGCGGCCGTCGACCGGACGGCCCAGCAGTTTGCCGAAATGTTCCGCTCTATGGACGACGCCTACATGCAGGCCCGCGCCGCCGACGTCCTCGACATATCGCGCCGCGTGGAACAGCAGCTGTGCGGCGGACCGGGCGTCGATTTCAGCAAATACGACCACGTCATCATCGCCGCCGACGACCTGGCTCCCAGCGAAACGCTGCAGCTCGACACGGACAAGATCCTGGGCTTCGTGACGTCGGCAGGCAGCACGAATTCCCACACGGCGATTTTGGCCCGTACCCTGGGCATCGCCGCCGTCGTCAGCACGGATACGCCCCTGCATACGGATGTAGACGGCATGATGGCCATTATAGATGGCCTGACCGGCACGGTATACATCAATCCCGATGAAGAAACGCTGCAGTCTATGGAAGCAAAGCAGCGCGAAGAAGCGGACCGGAAGCGCCGTCTGGAAGAAGTGCGGGGCGCGGCGTCGGAAACGAAAGACGGCCGTTCCGTCAAGATATTCGCCAACATCGGAAATCCCGGCAATATTCCCCAGGTCCTCGACAACGACGCCGAAGGCATCGGCTTGTTCCGCAGCGAATTCCTCTATCTGGAAAACAGCGACTATCCGACGGAAGACCAGCAGTTCGAAGCCTATAAGAAGACGGCCGAAGCGCTGGGCGGCAAGACCGTCGTCATCCGCACCCTCGATATCGGCGCGGACAAGCAGGTCGACTACTTCCAGCTGGACAAGGAAGAAAACCCGGCTATGGGCATGCGGGCCATCCGCATCTGCCTGACCCGTCCGGAACTGTTCAAGACGCAGCTGCGGGCCTTGCTGCGGGCTTCGGCCTTCGGCAAAATCGCCGTCATGTTCCCCATGATTATCTCTGCAGACGAAGTGAAGCGGTGCAAGGCTATCCTGGCTGACGTCCGGGCCGAGCTGGACGCCGAAGGCGTCGCCTATGACAAGGATATGGAAGTAGGCATCATGGTAGAAACGCCGGCGGCGGCTATCATGAGCGACGAGCTGGCGAAGGAAGTAGACTTCTTCAGCATCGGCTCCAACGACCTGACGCAGTATACACTGGCGATCGACCGCCAGCAGACGAAGCTGGACGCCTTCTTCGACGCCCACCATCCGGCGGTGCTCCGCCTCATTCAGCAGACCGTCGAAAACGGCCATAAGGCCGGCATCTGGGTCGGCATCTGCGGTGAGCTCGGCGCAGATTTGACGCTGACCGAAGCGTTCCTGCGCATGGGCGTCGACGAATTATCCGTCAGCCCGCCCCTGGTGCTTCCCCTGCGTGAAAAGGTACGCTCCCTTGATTTGAGGAAATAACTTGCAGATAATAAAAAGGTAATTCCCAAGTATGCGATTTGGGAATTACTTTTTTTATGTTATGTATTGCATTTTTACTAATAAATGTTGTATAATTTTGCTTAATTAATTCATATGTATTTGAGATTACTAAGGGGATGAACGATATGAAATTTACAAAATACGTTGTTACAGCCTTGGCCGGCATGCTGGCCGCGTCGATGATCGCCGGCTGCGGCGGCCAGGATAAGGCGGCTGCTGAAAAGAAGGAGCCGCTCCGCGTCGCTACGAACGCTACCTTTGTACCCTTCGAGTTTAAGGACGAAGCGAATCCGGAAGATTACAAGGGCTTTGAAATGGATTTGATTAAGGCCGTCGGCAAGGAAATGGGCCGGGAAGTCCAAATCAACAACCTTCCCTTCTCCGGCATCATTCCGGTCATCCAGCAGGGTGATATGGATATTGCCGCCGCCGGCATGACCATGACCCAGGAACGGGCTAAGAACGTTCTCTTCGCCGCTCCCTTCTACGAATCGAAGCTGGTCATCTTAGTTCCCAACGGCAGCGGCATCACGTCTGTCGACGACTTGCAGGACAAGACCGTCGCCGTACAGATGGGTACGACCGGCGCAGGCTACGCCGAACAAAAGGGCCTGAATATCAAGCAGTTCGACCACAACTCCGAGCTCATCATGGACTTGCAGGTCGGCGGCGCCCAGGCCGGCATTCTGGATAAACCTGTCGCCGATTACTTCCTGGCTCAGGACGGCAAGGACAAGTACGAAATCATCGACATTCCCGATACAAAATCGGAATACTTAGCCTTCGCCATCAATAAGAACAACACGGAGCTGCAGAAGGAAGTCAACGCGGCCCTGGCGAAGCTGAAGGAAACGGGCGAATTCCAGAAATTGTATAAACAGTGGTTCAATACGGACGCTCCCGATCTGCCGGCTACGGCTGAAGAAGCGTTAAAATAATATTGTCTGTGCCAACGGGCTGACTCGCATATATTACGGCGAGGCGGCCCGTTTTTTGTGCCATAAGAAGTACGGGACGTAGCATGCCAGCATGACGATCCACTGCAGCCCTTCGGCGTGGGCGATGGCCATGTTGCCGAGATACGGAGCCAGGGCGTAGGACAAGGCGATGCGGGCCAGCAGGGACGCGACGCCGACGACGCTGGAATACAGGACCAGGCCTATCCCCTCTACGGCGCCGCGGAGGGCCGAGGCGATGCCGAAGCATACGTAGTAGACGGAGATTTGCCGGAAGAATTCGCTGCCGATAGACGCCGCTTCGTCTCCGACGCCGAACATGGCTACCAGTTTGCCGCCGAAGGCCGCCATGACGACCATGAGCAGGAAGGAAATGACTGCGTTCAGGGCGACGCCGTACCGGCAGAACGATTGAGCTTTGGTTAAATTGCCGGCCCCCTTGCTCTGGGCGACCATCGTCGAGACGGCCGAGCCGAGGTTGATGATGGGAAGAAGCATGATGAGGTCGATGCGGTAAGCCGTCGTAACGGCGGCCACGGTGGCGGAGCCGAAGCCGTTCATGAACTGCTGGAGGGCCATATTTCCCAGGGCCATGACGCTGCTCTGGACGGCCGGCGGCAGGGCGAACCGCCATCCCTGGGCGACGATATGGGGCTGGACGAGTTTTTCTTTCAGGGACAGGTGCAGCAGGGGCCGCTTCGTTTCTGCGTACCAGACGATGAAGACAGCCATGGCGATCTGCGATATACTCGTAGCCCAGGCCGCCCCGCCTACGCCCCAGCGGCAGACGGCGACGAAGACGATGTCGAGGACGACGTTGACGACAGACGACAGGACGATGGCGAAAAAGGGCGTCCGGCTGTCGCCGATGGCCCGCAGCAGAGCAGAGTAGAGATTATAGACAGCCAGAAAGGGCATGCCGAGCAGGATGACGCGCAGGTACTGGCCCGTAAACTCGGCGATGTCCGCCGGCGTGCGGAGGGCGTCGAGAAGGGCTTTCTCCCAGATACAGCCGGCGGCGGCACAGAGGGCGCAGGCCGGGACGAGGAGGACGAGAAAGGCCGACAAGATGCGGGGCAGCGTCTCGTATTCTTTTTTGCCGTATTTCTGGGCGGCTAAGATGGACAGGCCCAGGGTAAAGCCCGTCATGGACATAGTAAACAAATTGCTGACGGCCGTCGTCATGCCGACGGCGGCCAGGGCCTCTTCGCCGACGACGTGGCCGACGATATAGGCATCGGCCCAGCTGTACAGCTGCTGCAGCATCCCGCTTAGGATCAAGGGCAGGCTGAAGACGAGCAGGACGGCGGCAGGATGGTCTTTGGAATACAGGGTCATGGCTTGGACTCCCCTCTCCTCTGATATAGAAAAAAACAGCCAGACTTTTCAGCCTGACTGTCGGTAGGTGCTCACCCGTACGTTTACTATATCGTATATTTTTTCACCGGTCAAGATTCGCCCCGTCTTCGGCGATACAAAAAGCAGCCAGGCCCGCAGGCCTGACTGCTTGTACGAGGCGTATGCAATTAGTTCGCCGTTTTGACCGAGCCCGAAGGGAGCACGCGCTGCACCGGCTTCGTTTCTTCGGCATATTCCGCCTTGACGGTAGGCAGCGTAATCGGCGTCTTGTCGACGACGCGGACGACGAGGAGTGTGATGATGCAGATGAGCCATTCGAAGTAGATGACGTGCGGCAGTACGCGGACTTCCGGGAACAGCTGCCAGGCCACGAGGCCGACGATGCCGACGAGAGTCGTCCAGAAGGCTGTGTTTTTACGGCATAGGGACGGGCAGAACATGGTGCACAGGAAGACCAGCGTGAAGGCCGTCGTCAGGCTCAAACCGATGAGCATGACCTTGACGATGCCGACGGCGTTGAAGGCCAGCCACAGCGTGCCTAAGCCGATGATCAGGATGATCAGCCGGTTGGCCTTGACGTAATTGGCCTGGGAAATATCGGGCTTGAAGAAGCGCTTGAAAATATCCTGGGCGACGAGGGTGCCGGCTCCGAGGAGAATCGTGCAGGCCGTCGATACGTCAGCCGCCCAAAGCGCTGCCAGGGTCATGCCCGACGAGAAGGGATCGAGACTCATGATGATCTGCGGCAGGGCCATCGTCGGGTTCAGTTCGGGGAACTGGGCTTTAGCCGCCAGTCCCAGTACGGCGCAGAGGAAGCCGACGGGGAAAATCAGGATGCCGCCTAAGATATAGCCTTTGCGGGCGGCGTTGACGTCTTTGGCGCCGCAGGCGATCTGCACGGGGCCCTGGGCCGTAATGGCCTGGGTCGTCATGACGATGATCCAGCCGATGAGGACGGCGAAGGACAGGCCGCCCATCGGCGTAAACCAGCCGAAATCAGCCTGGGGCAAGGCGGCGTTGATGCCGCTGATGCCGCCGTCGCGGATGAGGATGCGCACCATCGAGTAGATGATGCCGAGGTAAATGACCGTAACGCTCAGAATATTGGACAGTCCCGACGACCAGAGGCCGCCGATGGCCGTAATGCCGATGAAGACGACGGCGCTGGTAATCATGCCGGCGTGCATGGAAAAGATATCGGGCATGAGGGCGTGCAGGATAGACCCGCCGGCGACGTACTGCAGCGACGTAATGCAGATCATGATGAGAGATAAGCCGATGACGCTGATGACCCGGGCCTTTTTATCGTAGCTCCGTTCAAAGAGCTCGGGAATCGTCGTACAATTCAGGGCCCTGTACTTGCCGGCGGCGACGAAGCCCATGATGACGGCGCCGATGGCCCAGGCGGCGTTGTACCAGCCCGCTGCCAGGCCGATGGTCGTGGCGCTTTCAGCTACGCCGACTGTCGACGCGGCGCCGACGGCCATGCCGGTGATGCTGACGGCGACGAGGCCTGTAGAGAAGCGCCGTCCGGCAAACAAGTATTCCGTCGGGTTTTTGCTGGCCCGCCGTTTGACGTAAAATGAAATGGCGAATAATAAGACGATATATAAAATGACAATACACAACTGAATAGACATTTTCCATTCATCCCCTTCAGAAAAGCTGTTTATCGCAACTGTAGTTCCGTACAATGCAACAACAGTAACATAAGATGTTATTATTGTATTCCAAAACGGAGAAAAATACAAGGTAGTTTATTGAAAAAAGAAGAAAATATCCGCAGTTTTCCAATAAATTTTACATAGCCTTCTCCCTTTATCTCAATATTTAATATGTTTTCTGAAACGTAAAACGTTTGTCCTGAAAGATGCGCTGATACTTGAATAGATGAATCTATTTTCTTGACAAATAAAACCGGGCCCCTGCGGAAATGCTTGCAGGAGCCCGGGATCGTTACTGGAGTATAAAGAAATATAAGGAAGCGACGGCGGCCAGGATAATCCGGTACCAGCCGAAGACCTTGAAGTCGTTGGTCTTGATGAAGGACATGAGGAAGCGGATGGCCAGCACGGATACGACAAAGGCGACGATCATGCCGGTCAGGAGGACGGCTCCCTCCGTGGCCGTGAAATGGAGGCCGAAGTCCAGCAGCTTGACGGCGCTGGCCCCTATCATAATCGGCACGGCCAGCAGGAAGGTGAATTCCGCCGCGGCAACACGGGATACGCCGATCATAAGGGCGCCGATAATCGTCGAGCCCGAACGGGACGTCCCGGGAAATACGGCGGCGATGAGCTGGAAAAAGCCGATCCACAGGGCGGCCTTGTAGGTCAGGTCGGCTGTTGTTTTGATAACCGGCTCTTTTCCCTTGTTCCTGTTTTCCACGACGATAAACAGGACGCCGAACAAGGCCAGCATGACGATGACTACGGGATAGGTAAAAAACAGGGAGTTCAGCTCGTTGCCCCACAGCAGGCCGACGACGCCGGCGGGAATGCTGGCTGCGACGATCTTCGGCCATAAGGCCAGGGCTTCGGCCTTGAGGCGGAAGCCGCCGCGAAGGGAAAAGGGCAGGAGCTTGTCGCCGAACAGGACGAGCACTGCCAATATGGCGCCGAGCTGGACGACGACGAAAAACATTTCCATGAATTTTTCCGACATGTTCATCGTCACGAATTCGTTCAGCAGGATCATATGGCCCGTGCTGCTGATGGGCAGCCATTCCGTAATGCCCTGGACGATGCCGAACAATACGGCTTTTGCGATTTCAATAAGCATATGGAGTCTCCTCTTTTGTGAACTCTGACGGCGGCGAAAACGGCCCGTCCCCTGCCCTGGCAGTGAGAACGGCCCGCGGAATCATCGCGCGCCGGCGTTTAATTTATACGATATATATGCATACAGGTAAGGACTGTTTTGCCGCTGGTAGTGGTAATACATGTCAACTTGCTGCGGCAAATAATAGTTTATTTTAACAGCATGGGGATAATCTTGTCAATTCGTTTTTTTGATAAGACAACACGTATTGTTGTATATGCCGCTGCGGTATGGCTAGTGAAGAGGCGTTGCTCTTTTCGCCTTGGGAAAAGTTTGTGAAATTTTGCTCTTGTTTCTTTCAGCCCGATGTGGTAAGATACGGGCAAGGCAAAAGATGACATCACCTTTGTGAGTTATACTTTTTCGGATCATTATATTTGCGCGATGTACGTGCATCTGCTTGGATCGTAACGGACCGAGACAGAAAGGGTCACTCATCATAATCAGGCGTGCAGGGAATTGCTGCGTTCGTGTCTCTGCGCGCTGGTTGCAGCACTTGTGTATGTGCGCCTTTCGGTCTACGCCGGAAGGCGTTTTTCTTTTGCCCCAACTATTTTATTAGGAGGTTGATACCTTGAAAAAATGTTGCGGCTTTTTAGTGAACAACATGGCTCTCTTCGTCCTTCTCATAGGCGTCGTCGGGGCCGTGCGGCCTCAGACCCTGACCTGGGTCGGCCCCTACGTGGGCTGGCTGCTGGGCGTCGTCATGTTCGGCATGGGCATGACTCTCACCTTTCAGGATTTTAAGCGGGTTCTGCAGCGGCCCTGGGAGGTCCTGCTGGGCGTCGTGGCCCAGTTTCTCATTATGCCCCTGGCGGCCTGGTTTCTGGTCTGGCTCTTCGCCCTGCCGCCGGAGCTGGCTATCGGCGTCGTCTTAGTGGGAACCTGCCCGGGCGGCACGGCGTCCAACGTCATTTCCTACCTGGCTAAGGGCGACGTAGCCTTGTCCGTTTCCATGACCATGTCGACGACCCTACTGGCGCCGGTCGTTACGCCGACCCTGACCTGGCTCCTGGCCGGCTCGTGGATAGAAGTATCCTTTACGGCCATGATGATTTCCATCGCCCAGATGGTCCTCCTGCCCTTGCTGCTGGGGCTGACGGCGCACCATTTCTTTGAAAGGACTGTAGAAAAGATACTGCCTGTCATGCCCGTCGTATCGGTCGTCACCATCGTCCTGCTCGTCGGCGGCGTCGTGGCCCTGGGGGCTGAAAGCCTGCTGGACGTTGGCCTGCTCATGGCGGCTATCGTCGTGCTGCACAACGCCTTCGGCCTGGTCCTGGGATACGGCATGGCCCGCCTGTTCCGCCTGGATTCCAAAAAGGCCCGCACCGTGTCCATCGAAGTGGGCATGCAGAATTCCGGCATGGCCGCCTCGCTGGCCGTCCTGTACTTTAGCCCGGCCGCGGCCATTCCCGGCGCGATTTTCAGCGTATGGCACAATATTTCCGGCTCTATCGTAGCGAACTACTTTGCCCGCCGCGATGAACGGAAGCGCGTAGACGTAAAGAATGTAGAATCAATTCACTTGGCATAAAGGAGCATTTCTATCATGAAAATTTTTACAACTGTAGCAGATATGCAGGCCTTTTCGGCTGCCTTAAAAAAAGAAGGAAAATGCATCGGCCTCGTCCCGACGATGGGAGCCTTGCACGAAGGCCACCTGACCCTCATGCGGGCGGCGAAGGAAAAGTGCGATGTTGTCATCGCCTCGGTCTTCGTCAACCCGACCCAGTTCGGGCCGAACGAGGATTTCGACGCCTATCCGCGCCGCTTTGAAGAAGACTGCCGCAAGCTGGAAAGCGTCGGCGTCGACGCCGTGTTCCATCCCGAACCGGCTGAAATGTATCCTGAAGGATACTGCACCTACGTCAACGTAGACGGCGACATTACCCATAAGCTGTGCGGAGCCCAGCGGCCTATCCACTTCCGCGGCGTGGCGACGGTCGTCACGAAGCTCATGAATATTACCCGGGCTGACGAAGCCTTTTTCGGCCAGAAAGACGCCCAGCAGGTCGTCGTCGTCCGCCGCTTCGTCGATGATTTGAACATTCCCGTTCACATCAACATGGTGCCCATCGTCCGCGAAGACAGCGGCCTGGCCCGCAGCTCCCGCAACGCCTACCTCTCGCCGGCAGAAAAGGAAGCGGCCCTGGTCTTGTCGCGCAGCCTGAGAAAGGCTAAAGCCGCTTACGACGGCGGTGAAACGAATGCCGAAGCCTTGAAAGCCATCGTCACGGAAGAAATCCAGAACGAGCCCATGGCCGTCATCGACTACGTAGACCTGTTCTCCTTCCCGGCCCTGCTGCCTGTGGAAACAGTGAATGAACCGTGCCTGCTGGCCATCGCCGTCCGCATCGGCAAGACCCGCTTAATCGACAACGTTATTTTAGGAGATGCCGCAAAATGATACTGAATTTACTGAAATCTAAAATCCACTGTGCTACCGTTACGGAAGCCAACCTGCAATACATGGGCAGTATTACCATCGACGAAGCCCTGATGGAAGCGGCCCATATCCTGCCGAACGAACGGGTCCAGGTCGTCGACAACAACAACGGCGCCCGCCTGGAAACGTACGTCATTCCCGGGCCGAAGAACTCCGGCGTCATCTGCCTGAACGGCGCGGCGGCCCGCTGCGTCCAGCCCGGCGACGTAGTCATCATCATGGCCTACGCCTTCATGACCGAGGACGAAGCCCGGTCCTACGTGCCGACCGTCGTCATGGTCGACGGACAGAACGCCGTCCGCGAAGTGCGCTGTGCAGAACATCACGGCCAGACCCATTAAGGCCGGCCAATGTTTCACGTGAAACGCCTCTTTCCTGTCTTCACATTTTCTTAACAATTTCTTCATGACTTTTTCATAGGCAGGCAGTATACTATAGATGTACTGAAGAACAGATATACTTTCTTTTACATAACTCACGTATTGCAAGGAGGCGTACCTATGAAACTCTTTTTGGCTAAAAAGCTGCGCGTCGCCCTGGCCGTCATGGCCTTCGCCGGCTGCACGGCGGCCTTTGCCGCTGACGGACAGGCTGCTTCCGTTCAGGTCAGCCCCGACGCCTATTCCTATTGCCACGACGGCTCCGGCCACGGCCATCATCACGGCTGCGGCTGGTAATGACGGCGCAGGACGAGCATAAAAAGCGTTTTCCCCTTATCCATCGCAGATGAGGAGAGAACGCTTTTTTTATAACTGATTTTTCCTGCCCCATTTGGAACGATGAAAATCTTCATAGTTTCTTCATAACTTCTCCATCCTTTATTCACGGGCTTCTTATATACTGTACTTGTAATCAGGAACACACATAGTACAATGGATTTCAGCATAGGAGGTATACGTTATGAAAACGATCGTTATGGCTAAAAAATTCCGGTATATCCTGGCAGTTGTCGCCTTAGTCGGCTGTACGGCAGCCTTTGCCGCCGACGGCACGGCAGATACGGCTCAGACGAATCAGAGCCAGAGCCAGTATACCTGCCCCTATCATCAGGACTGCCCCTACGGCGACGGCCGGGGACGCGGCCAGGGCCGGGGTCATCACCACCACCGCGGCTACTGCCATCAGAACGACGCCCAGACAGTGACTCAGCAATAACGAACAAGCTCCCTTTGGCGATCATACCGCTGGAGGGAGTTTGTTTTTGCTGCCGCTCATAAATTTATGAGCGACTTATAAATTTGCTAATATATTGTTCGCTGCGAGTTAATTTTTTATAATGAGCACAGGTAAGGAAATGAACAGGACAACACAGGAGGTATGGATGATGATGAACGAAAACGTAGTAAAAATATTGAAAGCTTACATGTGGGACGTAGCTACCTGCTCTGACGACGGCAATCCGAACGTCGTGCCCGTAGCCTTTAAGAACGTAACGGAAGATGGCAAATTAGTCGTCGGCGACGTGTTTATGGAAACGACGATGAACAACGTCAAGGCCAACGGGAAAGTCGCCATTTCGGCATACGACGCCAAGACCTACGAAGGCTATCAGGTCAAAGGCACGGCTGAATACGTGACGGAAGGGCCTGTCGTCGATATGTTTAAAGGCCTGGTAGAAAAGACCTTCCGCGGGGCGGCGACGGCTAAAGGCGCCCTGGTCATTACGCCGGAACAGGTCATCGTGACGACTCCCGGCGCAGACAATAAGAAGGTATTATAAGAAGGTATTATAAGAAGGAGGGCTGGCAGCGAGCCTGAACATGAGTGTCTTGTTTTCGGGCTCGCTCCTTTTGTTTAGGAGGATATGCTCATGGCGACGTATACAGCCCATATCGACGAGGCGGCCTGCGTCGGCTGCGGCGCGTGCCTCGAAGCCTGTCCGGCCGGGGCTATCATCATGACGCCGGGCTGGCGCTGCGTCGTGCAGGAAGCTCTTTGCCTCGGCTGCGGCATATGCGCGGGCCTGTGTCATAAAGGCGCGCCGCAGCTGCAGGAGACGGCAGGCTCATACATTCCATAGGTACTTAAAATACCAGAAGGGCTATGATACAATAAGGGAAAAAAGGAGGCCTGCCTATGTATCAGAAAAAATTGGAGCCCGATATCCGCTGCCCTCTGGAATACGGATTGGATATCTTCGCCGGCAAATGGAAATCGCGGATTATCTGCGTGCTGGCCGCCTTGGGGACCCTGCGGTACAGCCAGCTGCGCAGCGAAATGGGAAATATTACCGACGCCGTGCTGGCGTCGACGCTGAAGGAACTCATTGCCGACGAGATGGTACTCCGCAAATCCTACGACGAGATTCCTCCCCGAGTCGAATATTCCCTGACCCGTAAGGGCCGGTCTGTCGTGCCTATCTTGCAGAACATCTGCCGCTGGGCCGACAAATACTATCAGGAAGAATGCGATTATAACCTGACGCCCTGCCAGCGGTGCGTGTATGAGTAGGCCAGTGTTTCACGTGAAACATCAAAACTTTCTCCACGACGAGATAAAGCTCTCCGTCTGCAGTGAAGAAGATGCAGATGGAGAGCTTTTTGCCGTGTAATGAAGAGATGAGCTCCTGCCTATGGGCCGGTCTAGCGCAGCAGGGGCATCTGTCCCGTCAATTTGTTTATTTTCTTTTTTGCCCCGCACATGGCGATTCCGAAGTAGTTCAGATCTGCTTCCGCTGCGGCCTTCATCTTTCCTGCGAATTCGTCATAGGTCTTGCAGCCTTGGGCCAAATCGGAAAAGTCGACGACTGTCACGTCGGAAAACTCCGACCCATACAGCCTTTCGCGGATGGCTTTTATGCTTTCGCCATTGCCCTTCAAGATGGGGACGGGAAATTCAATGATGCCTAAATGTTCGTGTCCTGTTTTGTCGGCCACGTCGGCGCCGACGATTTCCGGCATGGCCTTTCCCAGGGTAATCCCCAGAATTGCCGCTGTATTCGCCATAATCCCCAAGGGCAATCGTTCGTCGAGTATCATGACGCATTTTTCATCGTGTACGTTCATTGCGTTCCACCTCATTTCCCATACTTTTTGGGGGAATCGGCACGGCTGTAAGTCCCGGCAGCCATTGAAACGCAGCCTTGCCAGCTGAAAAGACCCTCCTATGGGGAAGCCTGCCCCTCCCCTCCTGTTCCGCTGCTCTTTAGGAAAATATCCCGATATGCGCCGGGTGTTACGCCGATGAAGCGGGCAAAGTAATTGGTGAAATGGCTTTGGTCGGAAAAGCCTGTCTTCAGGGCCGCTTCCATGGGAGACATGCCTTGTTCCAGCAATTTTTTTGCCCTGCCAATGCGGAGGCTTTCCAAATAGCAGTACGGCGCGACGCCCTTTGATTTGGCGAAGGCCCGCAGTAAGGTAGATTTGCTCAAGCCAGCCTCGCGGCATATTTGGTCCAAGGAGATGCGTTCTGCAGCGTGTTCCTCCATAAATGCGCAGGCCCGCTCGATTTCCTCCCGGCATTCGGGAATACATTCTTCAAAGGGTTGTCCGTATCGCTGCATAAGCAGGGACAGCATCAGGAGGAGGCTTTCTTCTTTTCCAAATTCCAGGGACCCGTTCATGACGAGGTCATGGAGGGGCCGCAAATAGCAGGACACTTCTTCGTCGTAAAGTACGGCTGGCGAAAATCCCGGCAGCGTCCTTTTCCCCGTGATTTCTTCGGCAAAATCCAGCATGACGTCCGTTGCGATGTTAAATCCCCGGTAATCTAAGATGCCGCCGTCTGTCTGAACGCAGGCGTGGGTGTCGCCGGGATTGAACAGCAGGATGCAGCCTGGCCCGATTGGGTATTCCTGGTTTCTGCACCATAAGCGGCGCTCTCCTTGTTCTATGAACCCGATGACGTAGTAGTCGTGGAAATGGTTGGGAAAGGGCCGGCCAATGCCCTCAAACCGATAGGCTTCCAGGCGGAGCTCCTCGTCGTAGACCAGGGTCTTAATTTCTTTCCTCATAGCTTATTGTATCACTTGGCCTTGCCGGCGGCTTGTAATATATCTTCAACGAAGAGAATTTCGAGGCCCTTCTCTTTGCCTATACGCCAATGTGTTTCACGTGAAACATTTTCTCTATAATGATACAAAGCTCTCTGTCCGCAGATGCATTACTGCGGGCAGAGAGCTTTTTGCGATGTCTTTCAAACGAGCTGTCGCCGGGATCGGTGACGACGCCGCAGGCCGACACGGCGATTTCGATTTCGCCGGGATGAATTTCCGGTACGGCGACTTCTTTGACGACGATCTGACGGGGCCCGGCGAGGACGGCTGCTTTCATCATACGAGATTTCATCATCATGCACTCTCCTTCATCGTACAGTATATAAATTGGCGGAATGTCTTGACGTTTGGTCAGCCTTACTATATTATTAAAGTTAGCTTTAAAGTCAATCTTGTCTTTCAAAAAATTTGAAAAAATTTTACTCAGGCTTCTCTAAGGAGGTTTTCCTATGTATACGATTCAGCAGGTGGCGAAGATGACCCATATTCCGGCGACGACGCTGCGTTATTACGATAAGGAAGGGCTGCTCCCCTTTTTGGAACGGCGCGAGTCGGGTTATCGGGCTTTTTCCGACGTCGATTTGGCTATGCTGCAGGTGCTGCAGTGCCTGAAGGCGACGGGCATGTCCATCAGCGAGATGAAGCAGTTTTCCCAATGGGTGCAGGAAGGCGACAGCTCGCTGAAGGAACGGTACGATTTATTTGTCCGCCGCAAGGAAGCTGTAGAGCGGCAGATTGCCGAGCTGCAGAAATCGCTGGAAGTCATCAATCACAAGTGCGACTACTATCGCCGGGCCGTCGAGGCCGGGACGGAAAAGCACATGATGGGCAAGGACACCCTGCCCTACGCCGACGAATTTCTCCACGGCGGCGGAAAATAGTATCGTTGTTTCACGTGAAACATAGTTGACTGCATAGACACATTACGGAGGTGTATCCTATGGTCCCCTACTCTATCCTCATCGTCGACGATGACGAGAAATTGTGCGCCCTGCTGCGCTCCTACTTCGAGCAAGAGCAATGCCTGGTATATATTGCCAATGACGGCATGACGGCCGTCTCGATGGTACGGCGGCACGAGCCGCAGATTATGGTGCTGGATTTGATGCTGCCCGTCATGGACGGCTTTGAAGTCTGCCGCCGCGTCCGCCAGTTCAGCGACGTCCCCATCATCTTCTTGACGGCCAAGGACGACGAGCTGGACCGCCTCGTGGGGCTGAATATCGGCGCCGACGATTACGTGACGAAGCCCTTCAACGTCAAGGAACTCATCGCCCGCGTCCACAGCCTGCTGCGCCGGGCCCGGGGCGAAGTCATTCAGAGCTCGTCTCGCTACGCTGTCAGGGATTTGCTCATCGACAGGGACAAGTTCACCGTGTTCCGCAGCGGCGAGCCCATCGTGCTGACGCCGACGGAGTTCAACATCCTCGACGCCCTGGCCTCTTCGCCGGACCGGGTGTTCAGCCGCATGCAGATCATGGAAAAGGCCCAGGGCGGCTACGGCTTTGAAGGCTATGAGCGGACCATCGATACGCACGTCCGCAACCTGCGCAAAAAAATAGAGCCGGAGCCGGCCAAGCCGACGTATATTCTGACCGTATACGGCATCGGCTATAAGTTTTCCGGAGGCGGCCTATGAAACGGACAGACAGCTTAGTATTCCGCCTGACGGCGATGGTCTTCATCCTGCTGGCCGTGACGATTGCCGTCATCCTCTTTTTGGTAAACAGCCAGATGGATACGCATTTCACCCAATACCTGCAGATGGCTCCCCGCCGCGGCATGGGAATGGGCATGGGGCATCACATGATGCGCGGCGCAGCGGAGCTGCAGTACGTCGAGTCCATCCATCGCTCCCTCCTGTGGGTCGGCCTGGGCATGACGGTCATCAGCGTCGGCGTCAGCTACATCGTCGTGCAGAAGCTCGTCCGTCCCCTTCTCTCCCTGACTGAGGCCGTGCGTTCCGTACAGGAAGGGAAATTCGGGCAGACCGTACCTGTAGAACGGATGGACGAAGTGGGCATCCTGGCCAAGACCTTCAACGACATGTCGACGGAGCTGGAGCAAAACGAAACCATGCGCCGCCACCTCTTTGCCAGCGTAGCCCACGAGCTGCGGACGCCCTTGGCGATTATCCAGGGAAACTTGGAAGGCATGATCGACGACGTCATTCCGGCCAACAAAAAGATGTTTTTGTCCATGGAAGACGAAGTCCTGCGGCTGGGGCGATTGGTACAGGATTTGAACGATTTGTCTTTAGCGGAAATCGACAAGCTCGTCCTCCATAAGGAACGGGCCGATATAAACATACTGCTGGAACGGGCCGTCAGCATGCTCCAGCCCCTGTGCGACGAAAAGGAGCTGACCGTCCGGCTGCACCTATGCCCTGAGCTGCCGAATGTCTCCATCGACGTGGACCGGATCAACCAAGTCGTCTACAATATTTTGAACAACGCTATCCGCTATATCAACCGGGGCGATACGATAGCCGTAACTACGGAGCGGGCCGTCAAGGAAGGAAAAGAGTACGTTCTAGTCTCTATTGCCGATACGGGAAATGGCATTTCTCCTGAAGACTTGCCCCATATTTTCCAATATTTCTACCGCGGCGAAAAATCGCGGAGCCGTAAGAGCGGCGGCAGCGGCATCGGGCTGGCCCTGGCGAAGCAGTTCGTCGTCAGCCACGGCGGCCTGCTTGACGTGGAAAGCGAAGTCGGCAAGGGCACGACCTTTTACATATACCTTCCCCTGGGCTGAGACGGCAGTATACGGGAGGGATGGACGTATATGACAACGCGGCAGGAGGCAGTTTTATGATACAGATTCGCAGAGCCGGCACAGCGGAATTTGCGGCAGTGCGGGAGTTTTATTACGCTGTGATCGACGAAATGAAGGACGCCGAATTTAAACCGGGATGGGAACAGGATGTATACCCGTCGCAGGACTTTCTGCGGGCGTCGCTGGACAGGGGCGAGCTCTACGTCGGCGAAATAGGAGGCCATCTTGTAGCGGCGATGGTCGTCAATCACGAATACAACGAAAGCTATGACGGCGCGCCGTGGTCTGTCGACGCGGCGGACGAAGAACTTCTCGTCGTCCACGCCTTAGGCGTGCGCCCGTCCTTTGCCGGCCAGGGCATAGCCCAGGCGATGACGGAGTACGCCATCCGCTTGGGACGGGAGGCCGGAATGAAGACAATTCGCCTCGATGTGCTGAAGGGTAATATTCCGGCAGAGCGGGCCTATCGAAAGGTTGGATTTGCCTACTGCCGGACGGCCTGTATGTTTTATGAAGATACGGGATGGACCGAATTCGATCTGTTTGAGTATATTCTGTAAGGGCCCTTCTCTTCTGAGAGTGTCGGGCCGTCTGGCCTTCAGCATAAAATCTATTGATATATATAAACAGGGACATACTGTTTCACGTGAAACATATGCCCCTGTTTTGCAGTATATGATTTGAAAGACAATAGCAGCATATTTCTGCATTCAGCGCTCTTGCGATACACTTTGGTTTTGCAGCGTTTCTTCATAAGATGGCAAGGTTTATGGTTATTGCCTGTAGATGCGCAGCGCGTTGGATATGACATATAAAAACGGGACTGGCGATGAAGGATTGCTTTTCTTCATCAGCGGTCCCGTTTTGCTTGCTGCGTCTTATTTTACCAGTTCGTATCCGGCGTCGGTAATGACCTTGGCGAATTCGTCCGTCGTAATGTCCTTCGTCGCCGTGACGTCGGCCGTCTTGCCTTCCAGGTTGACGGTTACGTCCGTTACGCCGTCCATGGCGGCTAAGGCGTCGTGAACGTGTTTCTGGCAGTGCTGGCACATCATGCCTTCGATGTGTAATGTTGTTTTCATAGCAGGTTCTCCTTCCTTCTGTTCAGATATAGGTGTATTTGGAGTTTCCCGTGGTGTTTCACGTGAAACAGTTCCAGCGGAATGGTTGGGCTTAAAAAAGCGCAGGCGCAGGGCGTTCATGACGACGCAGACGCTGCTCAGGCTCATAGCTGCCGCCCCGATCATGGGATTCAGCTTGAGGCCGTAGGCCGGGTAAAACAGGCCGGCTGCCAACGGAATGGCGATGACGTTGTAGAAGAAGGCCCAGAACAGGTTTTCTTTGATGTTTTTGATGACGGCCTTGCTGAGGCGGACGGCGCTGACAGCGTCGAGGAGGTCGCTGCGCATGAGGACGGCGTCGGCGCTTTCGATGGCGACGTCAGTCCCTGCGCCGATGGCGATGCCTACGTCGGCTTTGGCCAAGGCCGGCGCGTCGTTGACGCCGTCGCCGATCATAGCGACGGTGCGCCCCTGGGCCTGCAGCTCGGCGATGTGCCGTTCCTTATCCTGCGGCAGGACGCCGGCGATGACCTTGGGAATGCCCAGGCGCTTGCGGATGGCTTCGGCCGTGCGGGCGTTGTCGCCGGTCAGCATGACCACGTCGATGCCCATGCCGGCAAAGCGGGAAATGGCTTCAGCACTGGTGGCTTTTTCCATGTCGGCGACGGCGATGATGCCGATGACGCCGCTGTTGTCGGCGAAGATGAGGGGCGTCTTGCCCTGATCGGCTAAGGCGTCGAGACGGTCTGCATAGCTGCTGACGTCGATGCCCTGCTCTGCCATGAGGGCGGCGTTGCCGGCGTAATAGGTCTTCCCATCGGCGGAGGCGATGACGCCCTTTCCAAAGACGGCCTGGAAATCAGATACGGCCTTCGGCGCGATGCCCCTTTCTTTTCCGCAGGCTACGATGGCTTCGGCCAGGGGATGCTCGCTCCCCTGCTCCATGCCGGCGGCCAGGGCGAGTAGCTCTGTTTCGCTGCAGGTCAGGGCCTGCATATCGGTGACACGGGGCTTACCTTCCGTAATGGTGCCGGTCTTGTCCATGACGACGGTATCGACGGCGTGGGCCCGTTCCAGGGCTTCGCCGGACTTGATGAGGATGCCGTTTTCCGCACCCTTCCCCGTGCCGACCATGATGGCGACAGGCGTTGCCAGCCCTAAGGCGCAGGGGCAGGAAATGACCAAGATGGAAATGCCGATGGAAAAGGCGAATTCCAAATCGGCTCCCATGGCGAAATACCATAGGGCCGTAGCGGCGACGGCCAATGTGATGACAGCCGGGACGAAGATACCGGCGACGGCGTCGGCGATTTTTGCAATAGGCGCTTTGCTGGCGCTGGCTTCGTCGACGAGGCGGATAATCTGGCTGATCGTCGTATCGTCGCCGACCCGCTGGGCTGTGACGTGAATATAGCCCGACGTATTGATCGTCGCCGACGTGACCTTGTCGCCGACCTGTTTTTCGACGGGAATGCTTTCGCCCGTAATGGCCGATTCGTCAATGCTCGTCGTGCCCTGAGACACGATGCCGTCGGCAGGAATGCGCTCGCCCGGGCGGACGACGATTTCATCGCCGACGGCTAAGTCTTCGACGAGAATGACCGTTTCGACGCCGCCGCGCAGGACCGTCGCCTCCTTAGGCGCTAACTTCATGAGCTTTTCAATGGCCGCGCTGGTCTTGCCCTTGGCCCTCGTTTCCAGATACTTGCCTACGGTGATGAGGGTGACGATCATGCCGGCCGACTCGAAGTACAGGTTGGCGCTATAGGTCTGTACCAAGGCCCAGTCGCCGTGGCCCATGCCCCAGCCCATGCGGAAGATGGCGAAGGCCCCGAAGGCCGCCGAGGCCATGGAGCCCATGCCGACGAGGCTGTCCATGTTGGGCGCGCCGCGAAGCAGGTTGGAAAAGCCGTTGATGTAGTACTTGCGGTTCAAATACATGATCGGCAGGATGAGCAGGAACTGTGCGAAGGCGAAGGAAATGGCATTTTCCGGGCCGTCGAATACTGCTGATATAGCTGACGGGACGGGAATGCCCAGATGAGCGGCCAGCATGTGGTGCATGGCGATGTAGAATGTAGGAATGAGAAAGACGATGGACCACAGGAGGCGCCGCTTCATCTGCCTGACTTCCTGCTCGGCCGTATTGGCCGGACTTACCTGCGGCGAAGCGCCCTTTGTTCCTGCTTGCCCGCCGGCCAGGGACGCACCGTATCCGGCGTCGACGACGGCGTCTATAATCGCCTGGCCCGTAAGGATCGTTTCGTCATAATCGACCTGCATGCTGTTGGTCAGCAAATTGACGCTGGCCTTTTCTATGCCCTCCAGCTTGGAGACGGCCTTTTCGACGCGGGACGAGCAGGCCGAGCAGGACATGCCCGTTACCTGATATGTTTCATGCTTCATGCAATCACTCCCTTACTTCATCAATTTTTGCAGGGTACAGACGAGCTCATCGACGACGTCGTCCTTCCCCTCGCGGATATCGTGGACGACACAGCTCTTGATGTGCTGGCCGAGGAGCTCCTTGTTGAAGGAATTCAGGGCCGACTGGATGGCCGTGACCTGCATCAGGATATCGATGCAATAGCGGTCCGTCTCCACCATGCGCTTGATGCCCCGTACCTGCCCTTCAATCCGGTTTAACCGGGAAATCAGTCGTTTATATTCCTTCTCGTCGCGGTGCTTCAGCTTCACGCCTCCGCAGCAGCTCGTATCGTTCATAGAATCCATATGTATCCCTCCTGACATAGGTGCAGAGATGATATACCCTATACCGGTATATAAACATAATATACCCAGTAAGGGTATATGTCAAGAGTGCGAAGGGCGAGATATGGCCGGACGGATAGAAGGGCGGAGAAATAACAAAACGGTACGGGACGACAGCTGCCATAGGCTGGCTGCCGTTCCATACCGTTTTGTCGTTTTATAAGTGATATGCTTGTTATTCCATGACGCCGATTTCGTCGGGGACGATGAAATCCGCTTCGGTGCAGGCCTTGATGTCGTCTACGGTGTAGCCTGCGGCCAGTTCGCGAAGGACTAAGCCTTCCGGCGTGACTTCAAAGTAGCACCGTTCGGTGACGATGTCGGTGACGCATTTCGCGCCCGTCAGGGGCAAGGTGCATTTTTTCAGGATCTTCGATTTGCCGCTCTTTTCGCAGTGGTCCGTCGCTACGATGATCTTCTTGACGCCGGCGCACAGGTCCATGGCGCCGCCCATGCCGGGAACGAGCTTGCCCGGGATAGTCCAGTTGGCCAGGTTGCCTTCCTGGTCGACCTGCAGGGTGCCCAGTACGGTAGCGTCGATGTGTCCGCCGCGGATGAAGGCGAAGGACATTTCATGGTCGTATACGCTGCCGCCAGTGATGATGGAGGCCGGCTGGCCGCCTGCGTCGATGACGTCGATGTCGACGCTGTCCCAGGGCGGCGTCGCGCCGCTGCCGACGGTGCCGATTTCCGCTTCCAGCCAGAGGTTGACGCCTTCAGGCAGATAGTTGACGCACAAGAGAGGAACGCCGATGCCCAGATTGACAAAGTCGCCGTTTTTGAAGAATTTAGCGCACCGCGATGCGATGAGCGCCCGTCCAGTTAATGCCGCCATTATTTTCCGCCTCCTTCCGCAGCCTTAGCCTTTGCTTCGGCCTTGGCCTTCGCCCGCTGCCACATGGGGCACATCGGCCGTTTTTCGCCGGTCCGCACGTATACCATGTCGACGATGGGTGCCGGCACGTCGATTTCTTCAGGGCCCAATTCGCCGACCTCAACCAGCTCTTCGACTTCGGCGATGACGAAATCCGCCGCCAGGGCGATGGTGCTGTTCGTCGCCCGCGAGTTCAGGCGGAAGGAAATGTTGCCGGCCTTGTCGGCCTTCGTCGCCTTGACCAGGGCGACGTCAGCCCGCAGGGGCAGCTCCAGGAGATAGTCCTTGCCGTTGATGGTCAATACCTGCTTGCCTTCAGCCACTTCCGTGCCGAGGCCCGTCGGGGTCAGGCAGCCGCCGAGGCCTGCGCCGCCGCAGCGGATGCGTTCGGCCCAAGTGCCCTGGGGGCTGAATTCGACGTCCAGCTCGCCGGCCAGCATCTGGTCCTTCGCTACGGGATTCAGGCCGATATGGGTCGTAATAATGCTCTTGACCCGTTTGGCTACGATCAGCTTGCCGACGCCCTGGTCGGGCATGCCGGCTGAAACGGCGATGGCGTGGATGTCCGTAACGCCCTTTTCCAGCATGCCGTCGATGATTTCATCGGCGGCGAATTCGCCGTGCCAGTCGCCGAACATAATCGTCTGGCCGTCGTGAATCTTGCTCAGCGCTTCTTCTTTGGTCACTACTTTGTTTGCAAACACAAAATGACCTCCTTTCCTCCTATAACACTGCGTCTATGCGCTTATTTCCCTTGGAATATGGCTTTGCGTTTTTCCATAAAGGCCTTGCAGCCTTCCTGGAAGTCCATGGACGCCGAGCATTCGCGCTGCGTCGGCACTTCCGTTTCGTCGAGCCATTTCTTGTAATCGACGTACATGGCGTCGTATATCTGCTTTTTGATGTTCTTGTACGACAGGAGCGGTCCTGCGGCGATCTTCCTGGCAAAGGCCATGGTCACGCTGTCCAGCTCTTCTACCGTCGTGACCTTATAGGCAAGGCCCAGGGCTTTCGCTTCTTCCGCGCCGACGGGGCGGCCCGTAGCGGCCAGTTCCATCGTGCGGTTCGGGCCGATGAGGCGGGTCAGGAGATACGTCGCGCCCGTGTCGGGAACGAGGCCCAGGTTGACGAAGGCCAGGATGAATTTCGCGTTGTCGGCGCAGATCATGAAGTCGCCGCCGATGGCCAGGCTGACGCCAGCTCCGGCTGCCGCGCCGCTGACTGAGGTGATGACGATTTTGCTCATTTTCTTCAGCCCGTCGGCGACATTGCCTACCTTGCTGATCAGTCCGTCCATGTTGACTTCGCCGCCGGCCTGGATGAGCTTGTAGAAATAGCCGATGTCGCCGCCGGCGGAGAAAGCCTTTTCCGCCCCTTTAATGACCAGGACGCGCACTTCCGGGTCGTGTTCCGCCTTGTCGACGACGTACATGAGCTCGTCGGCCATCTGCTCGTCAATGGCGTTGAGGTTCTTCATGTAATTCATCGTAACGACGGCGATGCCGTCTTCTACCGTGTAAATCAACTTCTGCAATTCCATACCAGTTCCTCCTTTACAGGTCTTCTCTATCACCAAAACTGCCTTGGGCAGCCTTTAGTCGGGGGAATATAAAAATTAACCGTTTATACGAAGGGCGGGCCATGCTCCTGTCTGCGGCGCGGCAAACCTTCTTACTGACGCCTGTTGCGGCGTCTCTGCTGGTTTCTCTATATTTAATTTCCATGTACACGTTCGGTTTCTTATAAGTAAATAATATATGGATTATGCGAAATTGTCAATAATGGGTCATTTTAGAATGGACATTAGTTCTATATTTCATGGATTTGCCATGCAAATAGAGGCGGTACCCGAACTGTACGATATCAAAACTGCAAGAAAGCCCTGCACCGTCTCGTCCGTGCAGGGCTTTGTACATGGAGTATATGAAATTGCGCGGCCTATCGCTTGTTGCTTCGCCGCCAGATGCGCTGCTTTTCTGCGGCCTTGATCAGGGCGTCGCGGAAATCGGGGTGGGCGATGCTGATGAGGGCCTCGGCCCGCTGCCACGTCGCCAGGCCCGACAGGTTGACGGCGCCGTATTCCGTCGCCACGTAAGGCGTCTGGGTCCGCGGCGTCGTGATGATGTCGCCGTCCGTAAATTTCGGCAGGATGTTGGAGCGGCCGACGCCGTAGGCGTCGAAGTACATGGAGGGCATGGCCAGGAAGGCCTTGCCGTGGGAGGCCATGTAGGTGCCCGTCACGAAGTCCAGCTGACCGCCGGTGCCGCTGATCTGCCGCGTCCCGACCGATTCGGCGCAGACCTGGCCGTACAAGTCGACGGCAATGCAGCTGTTGATGGAGATGAAGTCGTCGAGCTGGCGGATGGTCTCGGCGGCGTTGACGTAGTACATCGGCGCCGACAGGATGCCTTGATTGCAATGGAGGAACTCGTACAGCTCCTTCGAGCCCAGGCAGACGGAAAACACGCCCTTTCCCCGCTGGAGGGGCTTTTTCTTATTGGTAATTTTCCCCGACTGGTAGAGCTTTAAATAGCCGTCGCTCATGATTTCGGCGTGCATACCCAGATCCTTTAAATCCGACTCGGCGATGAGCTCGCCCAGGGCATTGGGCATGCCGCCAATGCCCAGCTGCAGGGTCATGCCGTCGTGGAGATAGGGAAAAATCTGGGCGGCTATCTTCTTGTCCATTTCACTGGCCGGCCGTCCCGGCGCGGCGCTGATGGGCTCGTCGCTTTCGACGACATAATCTACGTCGGATATGTGGATGTGGTCGTTGGCTACGCCGTACACGACGGGCATGTCCGGATTGACCTCCAGGACGATGTGCTTCGCCGCGTCGAGGACCTCCTGCTGGCAGCAGTTCGTCAGGCCGAAGGAGAAATTCCCCTGCCGGTCCATAGGCGCTACGGTAATCATGGCCACGTCGACGGGGGCGAATCCCCGTTCGTAGTAGGAGCCGCAGTTGCGGAACAGCATGGGCTGATGATAGGCTCGTCCCTGGTCCAGGTACTTCCTGTCGATGGCCGAGCAATGCCATACGTTGTAGGTAAAGGTCTCGTTATCTGGGTCCTGCTCCAGCACCTGCACGGGCCGGCAGGTCACGCTGCCCCGGACCTTGACGTCTTTGAGCTCGCCCCGCCGGCCGGCCAAGGCCTTGTCCAGGGATGTCGGAAAGGAGCAGCAATGGCTGTAATCTACCCAGTCGCCGTCCTTTACAATTTGTACCGCCTGCTCCGGCGTGCGGAGCTTTTCTCTGTACTCGCCGTATACGTCCATCGTATCACCTCGTATATAGCCAATTTTTAGGAAAACAGTTCACGTCGGTATGTATGTGTTTATTATATACGAATTAACATAAAAAGTCATGGCAAAAGAGCCTTCTGCGGAGCTGAAATACCGTCCTGCCCGTGAAACCTCCTATGGGAAGCTGACAGCACGGCGTGAGAGCTGAGGGCGAAAATCCCTTGTGCGGCTGAACCGATACGGGCAAGGACTATCGATGGTATTGACAAGCTGCGGCATAAAGCCTATACTAATCACATCAAAATAATTTGATGTGAGGTAACGCTATGAAAACGGAATACCAAGAACAAGCGAAAGTCTTTAAGGCACTATGTGATCCTAAGCGCCTGGCTATTCTGGAGCAGCTGCGGGGCGGCGAAAAATGCGCCTGCGTGCTGCAGGAGCCGTTGGATTTGACCCAGTCGGGCTTATCGTACCATATGAAGATCCTTTGCGATTCCGGCATCGTAGTCAGCCGGCAGGAAGGAAAATGGACGCACTACCGGTTGAGCTCTTCCGGCAGAAACCGGGCCGTGCAATTACTGAAAAAGCTCACGACGCCTACTATTGAACAAGAAACGCCCGTTCCTCCGTGCAGATAGAAAAGACATCGGACTCTGGACGGCGTTTCTTTTAACCCAACACATCAAAAAATATTGATGTATTATGGAAATAGAAAGGAAGCGGTTGACATGCATATCTGGGAATTTATTCAATATCAGCTGCTCGGCATGAAATGGCTTGAGCACCTGGTCGGGACGGGGCTATCGTCGCTCGGCCTGGACCTGAACGGACGTATAGGAGGCAGTATCCATTTTTTTGTATATGACGCATTGAAAATCACGCTGTTGCTTTGCCTGTTGATTTTTATGATTTCGTACGTTCAAAGCTACTTTCCGCCAGAACGGAGCAAACGCATTTTAAGTCGTTTTCATGGATTTTCAGCCCATATCCTTTCGGCCCTGCTGGGAACCGTCACTCCCTTTTGCTCCTGCTCGTCGATTCCCTTGTTTATCGGCTTTACAAGGGCAGGACTGCCGCTGGGCGTCACATTTTCCTTTTTAATTTCCTCTCCCATGGTCGATTTAGGAAGCTTGGTGCTGCTCATGAGTATTTTCGGCGCCCAGGTAGCCATTATCTATGTGGCCCTCGGTCTTGTCATTGCCGTCACCGGCGGCGCTATTATCGGACAGCTGGGTATGGAAAAACATGTAGAACCTTTTGTCCGCGCAGCGGACAGCGCCGATATAGATGAGCCGGTTCCGACAAGGCGAGAACGTCTGACGTACGCAAAGGAGCAAACGCTGGACACGTTCAAAAAGGTCTTTCCGTATATTCTGGCAGGCGTCGGCATCGGCGCAGTCATTCACAACTGGATTCCTGAAAGCTGGATAGAAACAGCTCTTGGCAGGGACAACCCCTTTGGCGTTCTTGCGGCAACGATTGTGGGCATTCCTATGTATGCCGATATTTTCGGGACCATCCCTGTAGCGGAGGCCTTATTTGCCAAAGGCGCGCAGCTTGGAACGGTCCTGTCCTTCATGATGGCCGTTACGACCTTATCCCTGCCTTCACTCATTATGCTCCGCAAGGCCGTTAAGCCGGCGCTGTTGGCCCTGTTTATCGGCGTTTGCGCAGCCGGTATTATCCTCGTCGGCTGCGTATTTAACGCATTTCAATATATGTTGATAAAAGGAGTGTGGTAAGTATGAATTTATTTAACAAGAAAAAAGAAACCTCAAAAAACGACGGTAGCGAAGCCAGCTGCTTGCCGAAAATCGGAGGGCAAGGCACCGGCGGATCTGTCCGAATCAAAATATTAGGCTCGGGCTGCGCTAAGTGCCATGCACTGGAAAAATCTGTCCGCGCCGCTTTGGAAGAACTGCACCTGGAGGCGGCAATCGACGACGTGACGGATTTTTCACAAATTGCCGCCTACGGCGTCATGACTACTCCTGCCCTCGTCGTAGACAACGTCGTCGTATCGTATGGGAAGGTATTAAAAACAGAAGAAGCCAAAGGGCTTATTGCGGCGGCCCGAAAAAAATCGGAATAACATTTAAAGGCAGCGTGTCATGGATTTCTGGCAGGCTGCCTTTTATCTCTATAAAGTATAGTTTCCCCATATGCAAACCAGCAGGGAGTCAATCCCTGCCGGTTTGCTGTTTTTTACCTTCTTATCTTGTCAGTAAAGCGTTTTTAGCTGTCAGCGTGCGCGGATGACACGAAGCCGTACATAAATCTGTATTTCGTCTAAAGGAAGGGCCTATTACAATACGTTGAACATCAAGTAGGACACGACGGTCATCGTGCCCAGGCAGGCCACCGTCGTCAGGAGGACCATGCTCAGGGCGTAGTCGCCGTGATTGCGGTTGGACTGGGCGAACATGGCCACGGCGGCCATCGTCGGCAGGGCCGCGATGAGCGTCGCCGCCTGGACCATTTCCAGATCGCCGCACAGGCTGCGGGCGACGAGGAAGAAGGCGACGGGAAAGAGCAGCATTTTTGTCGCAATGCCTGCGTACAGGTCCTTCGTCTTGGCTCCGACGCTCCAGTCCGTATAGTAGATGAGGCCGCCCAGATACAGGAGCGACAAGGGCGTCGCTGCCCGCCCGACTGTCAGCAGGGATGTTTCCAGCACGTTGGGAAGGCCTATGCCGGCCAGGATCAGGACGATAGCCAAGACGATGGCGCATAAGGCCGGATTAAAAAATTTTTTCAGCGAAAAGGCGGCCTTTTTTTCGCCCGGCGTCGTGAGGTACATGCCGTAGGTCCACAAGACGAGCTGGTCGATAATGCTGAACAAGGCGATGTACAGGCCGCCCCGTTCGGGGAAGGCTGCCGACAATAAGGGGATGCCGAGAAAGCCTACGTTGCCGTAAATCATCGTGGCCTGGTATATGCGGCCCAGGTTTCCCCTGCGGCCCAGCAGCCGGGCCATCACGGCCTGCACGATGATCAGGCCGCCGTATATGCCGGCAGATAGGAGGATCATGGCGTAGCAGTCGAACAGAACCTGCCGCGTCGTACCGTTCATGGCGTTGGCAAAAATGAGGATGGGCAGCAGAATGCCGATAATGACCTTGGACAATACGTCCAGCGAGGGCTGGGCCAGAATCCCCCGGCGGGCGGCAATGTATCCGCAGACCATCATGACGAGGAATTGGAACAGCTGGTTCGAAATGATATAGAATAAATCCATAGTATACCTACCTTTTTATACAGAATATAGGCTGAATATAAATTAGTATAATACGTCGGCTGCAAAGTATCTATACCGAGGCGAGGGTATCCGCCTGCCCGGCAATCGGCAGGGATTTTGCTGGATTTGCCGGGGCCTATGGGGCATAGATAAAAAAATACTCCCTGAGCGGGAGTATTTTTACTGGAGTAGGTTTCCTTATTTTTTCAGGATATTGACGACTTCCTGCGTTTCGTCTGTCGCGTTTTCGAAGCCGGCGATGATGGAGCCCTGAACGACGATGGCGTCTAAGCCCTTGTTCTTGCGGACCTGGTCGACGGCCTGTACGACGTCTTTTTCCATGGGAACGACCAGTTTATTTTCCAATTCGGCGATGTTCTGGTTCAGCTGTCTTGCCAGATCGCGTTTTTCCTGGTCCGTCTTCATGTTGGCAGCTTTTTTCGTAAATTCTGCGTCGGCTTTTTTGATGGCTTCCTGCATCTGAGCGCTGACTTTCGGATAATCTTTATGAGAAGAAATCAAGGTATCGAAGTTGACGTAACCGACGCCGGCTGCAAAGGCGGACGTAGCGGCCACTACGCTCATCATACCGATTACTGCGAGAGAAGCTATCTGCTTTTTCAATTTCATTCTAACAATCCTCCTGCGTTGAATAGATTTAACTTTATTCGTTTTTTTATTATATCAGACTCATTGAAAAACTACAACGGGCCCCGTAAAACTGAGACAATTTTGTAACCTTGGAAATTACTTTTCTTTGTCTGCTGCCGGTGCTTCCTCGTCTTCGTCTTTGATGTAGATATATTTATCCTTTTTCATCTTGTCGATGATTTCCGGAGCCATGGCGATGAGCTTTTCAAAGGCCGAGGCTTGGTAGCCGTCCTTTTTGATGGAAAACATTTCCACCCTGTCGCCCTTGATGACCAATACGGCCGCCGGTTCCAGCTTTGCGCCTCCGCCTCCGCCGGCGCGGCTGCCCTGACCGTCTGTTGAGCCGGAGCCGAAGCCGAAGGTGACGTCGACGAAGGGAATGATCGTCGCGCCGCCGATTTGGACGGCCTGTCCTACGACGGTTTCTACCTTGATCATTTCCCTGAAATTATTGAAGATCGTTTCCAGATTGTTTTTTATCGTGTTGTCCATGATGCTCTCCCCTTTTCGATGCATGCCAGCCGGCGATGAGACGGCGAACGGGACGGGACGCTATAAAGAGCGCCGAATACCACAGCAGCGCCGCCGGATACAGGGTCCCGCTGCCGCGTATCGTGCTGTCGTACCGTTCTTCCAGGTAGTCGAAGCGCAGGCCGCCGATAGCGTCCGGGACGACGGCGTACAGCGCGCCGGCCAGAAGGCCCGTTTCGTGAGGCTGTCCCAGGCCGATGACGCCGCGGATGTCCAGCGAGCGGACCCGCGAATGATGCAGGATGCGTCCCAGCCAGCAGAAGAAGGCTGCGGCGAAGTCCCTGTTGAAGACCAGGGGCTTCCAATGAAAGTCTTTTGTCTTCGTCGCGCCGCTGTCGTCTTCCTGTTTCAGCGATTCATAGGTGACGGCGCTGTCCGTCTCCGCCTGCTGCCGGACGGCCTCGGCGGCCTGGTCAGCCCCTTTTTCCGATGTATCTTCTGATAGGTCCGGCGGCGGTCCGGCCTGCCGCTTCCAGCCTATGTATACCGACGAAACGGGCCGCTGGCCCCAGGTATAATCCCAGGTGCCGGCCAGGGCCCGTCCGAACCAGCCGGCCCGGATACAGAGGCGGAACGGCCGGCCCGTGCGGATACTGACATGATAGGTAAAGGGTATGAACAGCACGGCCGCCGCGCATAATACGGCGGCTGCCGTTATGACGACGATGCCCATACGCGCTGCCCTCCCTTTCAGGCGGAATTTCCCGCCTGTACATAGTATTCGAGGCTAAGGGGGCAAAATCCTTTTATCGGTCAGGCCTTTTCTTGTTTATTGAAGATGCAGTCCACGTCTTCGGCGCCGAAGCAGCGGGAGCAGGAAATGCACGTCGAAGGCTCCGTGCTGCCTTCCCGCCACAGCTTGGGCAGGTCGGGCTGGCGCAGGAGGGGCCGGGACAGGGAGACGAAGGCGATGTCCGTATTTGCCAGGCAGCTTTCGATTTCGCCGACCTGGCGGAAGCCGCCGATGACGCCGACGTCGGTCCGGCCCTTTAATTTCGCCGCAGCCTTTTCAGCGTAAGGGACGAAATACATGGGCTCCTTCGTGCGGCGGATAGCCCGGATGGGGCCCTTGCGCGGCAGGGACGACATGTTGCCGCCGCTTACTTCGATGGCGCTGACCTTGGCGTCGGCCAGCCATTCCATGACCTGCAGGCTTTCGTCGAAGGTCATGCCCCCCTCTTTCATGAAGTCTTCGCTGTTGATCTTTACCCATACGGGGTATTCCGGGCCGACGTGTTTGCGGATCGAGGCGATGCATTCCAAGAGGAAGCGGGCCCGGTTTTCCAGGCTGCCGCCGTATTCGTCTTCGCGGCGGTTGAAATAGGGCGATAAGAACTTGCTGGCCAAATAGCCGTGGGCGCTGTGGAACTGCACGCCGTCGAAGCCGGCTTCCTTGGCCCGCAGGGCGGCGCGGCCGGCGTCTTCTGTGAGGCGGGCGATTTCGTCCGTCGTCAGGGCGTGGGATTCCTGTTCGATTTTGCCTAATTTCTCCGTGACGCCGCTGGGGCTGACGATGATGCGCCCTTCCCCTTCGGGCATCATGATGGACGAGCCCATGACGACGATCTGGGCGACGATCTTGCCGCCGTGGCCGTGGACGCGCCGTACCATGTCCGCCAGCGGGGCGACGCAGCTGTCGTCGTCGATGCGGATTTGGCGGTGCTGCCGCGGTTCCAGCGTGCTGACGGCCATCATTCCCGTAATCATGACGCCGACGCCGCCGTCGGCGAGGCGTTCGTACATCTGAGCTAATTTATCCGTAGGGTATCCCTGGGCGTCGGCCATCCCTTCAAAGGTAGCCGAGCGGACGATGGGACACGCCGCGTCAATACCGCCGATACGGCATCTATCAAATAACATGGGCAATCTCTCCTTGGTAATCAAAAAAGGTTTTAAGTTTTATTCATCATTATAAACTAAATCTCCGCAAAAATCTAATCTTTTTCTATGTGTGAATAATATGTATTGCGAATTGTCATGATGAATTGAGGCGATGTGACTACCTTGGAGGGGATTGGATGGGATAAAGGCGTGAAAAAGCCTCCGGCATAGAAGGGCCGGAGGCGGCGTATGGTCAGGTCAGCAGATCTTGTTGCCGTTGGCCGTCATCTTAAAGCGCAGGCCCAGCCGTTCGGCGGCGCGCTTGCACATGAGCATGCGCTGGAGGAAGATTTCGAAGTAATCCATCATGGAGCAGATCGTCTCGTCCAGCTCGATTTCCAGGGTGACGACCTTTTTGGCGGCGTCGATTTTCAGCTTGGACGACAGGGCGGCGTAGTTTACCTGGTCGTGCTTGTCGAAGGTTTCCCGGACCTGATTGCGGACGCGGTTGCGGCGCACGTCGGTCTTGTCGGCCAGGATCAGGGCCGCCGACACGGGGTCTACGGCCGTGCCGCTGCCCTCGTCGTGCTGGCCGATGGCCGTGATGATGACGGCGATGTCCTCAGGCGGCGCGCCCCAGTGGCGGAGGAACTGGAAGGCCATGAGGGCTCCCGTGTGGGCGTGGTCGACGCGGTTGATGCAGTTGCCCAGGTCGTGCATGTAGCCTGCGATGCGGGCCAGCTCGACGGTGTGCTCGTCGTAGCCGAGCTTTTTCAGGATTTTGCCGGCCGTGACGGCGACCTTGGCGGCGTGGCGGCGCGAATGCTCCGTGTAGCCCAGGACGCCGAGCACTTCGTTGCCCTGTTCGAGGTAGATGTTCAGTTCTTTGGCGTTCATTACGTTTTCATAGGTGAATTTTTTCATAGTCGTGCTGTGCAGGGAAGGCCTTGGCTCCGCCTGTGCGGCGCGCCTTCCCTTATCCTTTCCTTATATTTACAGGCGCTGAACGGCGTCTAAGGCCAGTTCGGAGCGCTCGCATTCGTCGGCCGTCATGGTGATCTGAAAGCACAGGGGGCTGCCCTTCATCTTTTCCGAGGCGTAGCTCAGGCCGTTGGTCCGCTCGTCCAAAAAGGGCTTGTCGATCTGGTTCGGGTCGCCCAGCAGGATGATTTTCGTCCCCTTGCCGGCCCGGGTGATGATGCTCTTGGCCTGGTTGGGCGTCATGTTCTGGGCTTCGTCGATGATGAGGTAGGTCTTGACGAAGGAGCGGCCGCGGATGAAATTGAGGGCCTCCGTCTGGATGACGTGGCGGTCGAAGAGCTCGTCGATTTTGTCCTTCAGCTCCAATTCGTTTTCATAGCGCTCTTCCTCGCTGGCGTCGATGAGCTGCTCCAGGTTGTCGATGATGGGCCGCATGAGGGGTGATATTTTTTCCTGCTCGTCGCCGGGCAGAAAGCCGATGTCCGAGTCGAACTGGGCGTTGGGACGGCAGACGAGGATGCGCCGGTACTCGCCGGTCGGGCGGTTGACGATTTTCTCCAAGCCTACGGCCAGGGCGTAGAAGGTCTTGGCCGTGCCGGCCTGGCCCTTGACGATGACCAGGGGCGCTTCGTCGGCCGGCTTCATGAGGGCTTCCTGGAGGAAATACTGGCCCGAGTTGCGGGGCTTGACGCCGTAGGGCTGGCTCTTTTTGTATTCCAGGGGGACGATCTTTTTGCCCTTGACCCGGCCTAAGTGGGTTTTGCGCAGGGACTGGTCGGCCTTTAAGATGACGAACTGGTTTTCCGTCAGGTCCGGGCGGCTCGTGTTCCCTTCGGCGTCGGACAGGTAGACGTCCTTCGTCGGGACGCCCTTCTTTTTGAAATCCTTGAACTTGTCCTCCGGCACGTAGCACTGGAGGCGGCCCGTGTACTGGTCCTCCTCGGGGATGACCTGCTCGGTGCTGAAATCTTCGGCTTCGATGCCGAGGATCTGGGCCTTCAGGCGCAGGACGAGATCCTTGGTGACGAGGATAGGCCCTTCTTCCTTCAGGCCTTGGCAGACCTTGAGGATGCGGTTGTCCGCCTTGTCGTCGGGCAAGGCCGCCGGCAGCTCGACATCGGAGCAGTTGGCCTCGACGCGCAGCGTCCCTCCTGTGGGCAAGGCCACGCCGCCCAGCAGGTCGCCCTGGAGGCGCAGCTTTTCCAAAAAGCGGATGGCCCGCCGGGCGTTGGCTCCCCGCTCGCCGTCGGCCTTTTTCAGGCCGTCCAGCTCTTCCAGGACGACCAGCGGAAGGACGAGGCGGTTCTCTTCAAAGCATTGAAGGGCGTACGGCGCCTGGATGAGTACGTTCGTGTCGATTACGTATGTTTTTGCCATGAAAATCCCTGCCTTTATTCTGTTTTACTGCAATTTTTTCCATGTATACCCTATCATAGCAAGGTAATTTCGGGGTTTTCTACCGCAATACTGTAAAAACTATGCAAAAAATGGAAGCCATGCCAAATTCTCCCGGCCTTTTGTATATATTTTTCGCAAGAGAATAGGAATTCAGCCCGTTTTCGTGTATAATATAAGTGTTTGTTAATTTGAAAGTTAGTGAAGGGATGTTGAATATATGGCTACAGCAATGGTAATAGGCACCCAGTGGGGTGATGAAGGTAAAGGTAAAATCGTAGATTATTTGGCGCAGAAAGCGGACGTTGTCATCCGTTCCCAAGGCGGCAACAACGCAGGCCATACGGTCGTCGTCGACGATAAATCCTTTGCGCTCCGTCTTTTGCCGTCGGGCATCTTGTTTGCCGATAAGACCTGCATCATCGGCAGCGGCGTCGTCGTCAATCCGGCCGTCCTCCTGGAAGAAATCGAAGGCATGACGTCCAAGGGCGTGCAGATCAGCAAGCTGGAAATCTCCACGCGGGCCCACGTCATCATGCCTTACCATATCCGCATCGATGAAGAAGACGAAAAGCTCAAGGGCGACGCCAAGATCGGCACGACGAAAAACGGCATCGGTCCCTGCTATGCAGATAAAGTAAACCGCGTCGGCATCCGCATCGGCGACTTGATGGACGAAAAGGTCTTCGCCGAAAAGCTGCGCGTCAACTTGGAATTGAAGAACCGCTTATTTGAGAAATACTACGGCTGCGAAGGCTTCGATTACGATACGATGCTCAAGGAATATTTGGGCTACGCCGACCAGATCCGCCAGTACGTCAAGGATACGAACTACTCGGCCAACCTGTACGTCAAGGAAGGCAAGAAGGTCCTCTTTGAAGGCGCCCAGGCGGCCATGCTCGACCTCGACCACGGCACGTATCCCTTCGTCACCAGCTCCAACCCGACGGCCGGCGGCGCCTGCACCGGCTCCGGCGTCGGCCCCCGCCGCATGGGAAACATCGTCGGCGTCGTCAAAGCCTACACGACCCGCGTCGGCGCAGGCCCCTTCCCGGCGGAACAGAACAACGAAATCGGCGAATACCTCCGCAACACGGGCCATGAATTCGGCACCGTTACGGGCCGTCCCCGCCGCTGCGGCTGGCTCGATACGGCTGTCGTCAAATACGCGGCTATGCTGAACAGCCTCGACTACCTGGCTATCACCCGTCTGGATATCCTCGACGACCTCGACACGATCAAGATCTGCACGGGCTACAAATACCAGGGCGAGCTGCTCAAAGAATACCCGGCCAGCCTTGACGTATTGGAACAGGTCGAACCGGTATACGAAGAAATGCCCGGCTGGAAATGCCACATTTCGGACTGCAAGACCTATGAAGAACTGCCTGAAGCGGCCCGCAAGTACGTGGAACGCATCAGCGAACTGACGGAAGTCCCCCTGGGCATCGTCTCCGTCGGCCCGAACCGCAGCCAGACCATCATCTTGCACGACATCTTCTAAGAGATTTTTGGATTTTCACCATAACAATACAACATGAGGAAAAGAGCCGGCCTATCTGGGGCCGGCCTTTTCCGTATACCGGCGCAGGTTTTTGGAAAGGCGGCGATACGATGCAGTATGATACGACGGATTTTGTAGAAACAAACGGCGAGGCGACGATGAAGCTGATTGCCCGCACGCGCAGGCTGACGAGGGAATACTATATGACGGACCATGAAGACGCGGAACGGAGACGGGCTATCCTGGAGGAGCTGCTGGGCGAAATCGGTAAAAATGTAGAAATCGACACGCCCTTTTACTGCGACTATGGGAAGAATATCCATATCGGCAGCGACGTCATCAACATGAACTGCACCTTCGTAGACAATAAGCCTATACGGATTGGAAGCAAGGTGCTCATCGCCTCGAACGTGCAGATTTACACCTCGTCCCACCCCATTTTGCCCCAGGAACGGCTGCGTCTGGACGGGAACGAGACGGAAGAGCCCTTCTTCCGCACCTACGCCCTGCCGGTGGAAATACAGGACAACGTGTGGATTGGCGGTGGAGTCGTCATTTTGCCCGGCGTCACCATCGGGAAAAACAGTGTCGTCGGAGCCGGAAGCGTCGTGACCCGCTCGATTCCGGCCAACTGCGTAGCCGTCGGCAATCCCTGCCGGGTGATACGGCGCTTTGGCGAAGATGGACCGGATGATGCACTCCCTTCTGCTCCCAACGCCGAGACGACAGCGGCTATAGAGAACGTACAGCAGGGAAAGAAGCTAAGCCGGACCTTCGGTTCTGTCGCCGAGCTCATGGAGGATTTGAAACGGTAAGGCAAAACGCCGCCGCGCGACTTTTTCATCGCGCGGCGGCGTTTGACGTCTTATATAGTATTGATTTACAGCTTAGCAGCTGCCGCAGCATCCCGACATGGAGCAGCTCGAGCAGGAGCCGCCGCAGCCTTCTTCCGTCGGGACGAGGCCGAACAGGGCCGTCAGGGTTTTGCGGGGGCTGAGCATGCCGCCGGCCGTGACGGCCAGGCCGATTTGCCCGCCTCCGGCGGCGTTGGCTAGGTCCATCTGCTGGCCGATGGGCCAGTCGGCTGTGCCGGGGCTGACGCGCCAGAGGATTTTATATCCCTTGGGTTCGCAGATTTCGTTGATGTGATGGGTCAGCTGGTCCAGGAGCTGTCCCGTGGCGACGGCTGCCGCCGAGTCGAGGACGATGCCGCCGGCGACGTCCTGGTTGAGGAAGCGCTTGTCGATTTCTTCTTCTACGGCCGGGCCGACGGTGACGGCGGCCATGAGAAGGATGCGCGCCTGTTCCAAATACGGGACGATTTGTTCGCTTTTCAGCTTAAAGGGGGCGCTGCAGAGGATATGATGGGAGGCAGCGTCGTAGTATCCCTGCTGGAAGACGCCCTTCGGCGCGGCCAGGCGCAGGGCCGTGGTGCAGGCTTCGCTGACGACGGCGTCGTCTGCATCCCCTTGTCCCCGCTGGGCGGCGTATTCTCTCACTTGCTCCATGTTGATGGAGGGTATGGTACCTTCGTATACTGGCATGATGGTTCCCTTTCTTTCGTGTAGTGTAGTCGTCTTCTGAACGATGTGTGACGATGGTCTTATTATACCATAAAAATTTGAGGCTACTGATAATTTTGTGATGGGCCTTGTCATTTTCATGGCCAGTAATATACAATAAAAATGTGATATAACAACACTAAATACCGTATAAAAGTGTGATGAGGTGGGCCTATGGAACGATTGATATTGAATACACTGCTGAAATGGAAGAATTCCCCCTATCGCAAGCCGTTGATTTTGAAAGGCGTGCGCCAGGTCGGCAAGACCTGGATTCTGAAGGAATTCGGAAAACGCTGTTATGAAAACACGGCGTATTTCAACTTTGATGAACATGAAGAATATAAGCAGTTTTTTGAAACGACAAAGGATATAGACCGGATTTTGCAGAATCTGATGCTGGCAAGCGGCCAAAAGATCGTGCCGGAACAAACCCTGATCATTTTTGACGAGGTGCAGGACTGCCCCAAGGTCATGAACTCCATGAAGTATTTCTGTGAAAATGCGCCGCAGTATCACGTGGCCTGCGCCGGTTCCCTCTTGGGCATCGCTTTGGCAAAGCCCTCTTCGTTCCCTGTAGGCAAGGTCCACTTCATGCAGATTGACCCCATGACCTTTACGGAGTTCCTGCTGGCCAATGGGGATGAAAACCTGGCAGCATATCTGGAAACAGTGAATACCCTGGAGCCCATTCCCGACGCCTTTTTTAATCCTTTATACGAAAAGCTGAAAATGTATTATGTGACCGGCGGCATGCCCGAACCTGTCAAGATGTGGACTGAGGCGCGGGATGTGGAGGCCATGCAGGAGGCGTTGTCCGATATTCTGGGGGCCTATGAGCGAGACTTTGCCAAGCACCCCAACGTCAGCGAGTTTCCCAAGATTTCGATGATCTGGAAATCGATTCCGTCCCAGCTGGCGAGGGAAAATAAAAAGTTTCTTTATAAAGTAGTCAAAGAAGGGGCAAGAGCCCGCGAATATGAGGACGCCCTGCAGTGGCTGGTCGATGCCCGCCTGGTGCATAAGATCTACCGCAGCACCGCGCCGGGCCTGCCCGTGTCTGCCTATGATGATATTTCTGCCTTTAAGATTTACCTGGCAGACGTGGGGCTCCTCCGCCGGCTGGCTCAGCTGGCGCCGACGGCCTTTGGCGAGGGAAATCGCTTGTTTACCGAGTTCAAGGGAGCGCTGACGGAGAACTTCGTACTGCAGACCTTGCTTACGCAATTTGAAGTCGTTCCGCGGTACTGGAGCCAGAACAATCCGCCTTACGAAGTAGATTTCTTAGTTCAGCGGGAGAACGACATATTTCCAATCGAAGTCAAATCCGAGGCAAACACAGCCAGCAAGAGCTTAAAGAAATTCAAGGAATTGTTCCCAAAGCAGGTGAAGCTCCGCGTCCGGTTTTCGCTGGATAATTTGAAGCTGGACGACGATATGCTGAACATTCCCCTGTTTATGGCTGACCAAACGGACCGGCTGATTGGGTTGGCGCTGGAACAACGGAACCATACGTAAATCATTCTGCAACTTTACGTTATCATACCTCGCTGACCACTGGCTACGAGACATTGACTATGCTATACTATAATATAGACTTTAAAATGAAGTTGACTTTATATACAGGGAATGAGGTGGGTGTGTTGGCGCATATCATCGCCATAACGAACCAGAAAGGCGGTGTCGGCAAGACGACGACGGCCGTCAATGTAAGCGCTTGTCTGGCCGAAAGCGGCAAGCGGACGCTCCTCGTCGATTTGGACCCGCAGGGCAACGCGACAAGCGGCTTGGGCGTCGACAAGGCGAGCTTGGAAACGAATCTGTACGACTGCCTGATCGAAGGAAGGCCGATGGAAGACGTCGTGCAGCCGACAATGATAAAGAAATTATCCCTCGTACCGGCCACGATGGACGTCGCCGGCGCGGCGGTGGAGCTGGTCACGATGGAAGACCGCGAGTATATTTTGAAGAAGGCCCTGCAGGCCTACCTGGGGCAGGTGAAGAAGTCCTACGACTACGTCGTCATCGACTGCCCTCCTTCGCTGGGGCTGCTGACGCTCAACGCCCTGGCGGCGGCTGATTTCGTCCTCATTCCCGTGCAGTGCGAGTTTTACGCGCTGGAAGGGCTGGCCCAGCTCATGCAGACCGTGGACATGGTGCGGGACAATCTGAATTCCCGCCTGCAGCTCCTGGGACTGCTCATGACGATGTACGACGGCCGGACGAATTTGTCCATCCAGGTGACGGAGGAAGTGAAGAAATACTTCAGCGGCAAGGTGTTCCACACGATTATTCCGCGCAACGTCCGCCTAGGCGAAGCGCCGAGCCACGGCGAGCCCATTACGATATACGATCCCCATTCGCGGGGCGCCGAGGTGTATACGAAATTAGCGAAAGAGGTGATACGCCGTGTCGGCTAAGAAGATGGGACTGGGCAAGAACCAGCCCTTAGGCCGGGGCCTGCAGGCCCTGGGGCTGAAGGAGCATCCGGAGCCTCACGACGGCGCAGCCCTGGAAATCGACATCGACTTGATTTCCCCCAACCCGAAGCAGCCCCGCCGGGCCTTTTCCGACGAGGCGCTCCAGTCGCTGGCCGAGTCCATTCGGCAGTACGGCCTGATCCAGCCCGTCGTCGTCCAGAAAAAGGGCGGCGCCTACGAGCTGATTGCCGGCGAGCGGCGGCTGCGGGCGGCGAAGCTCTGCGGTTTGACGAAGATTCCCGCCGTCGTGCGGGACTGCGCGCCTCAGGCGTCGGCAGAGCTGGCCCTGATTGAAAATTTGCAGCGGGAAGATTTGGACCCTGTGGAAGAAGCGTCGGCGTACCGCGCCCTGATTCAGGAATTCGGCCTGACCCAGGAGCAGGCGGCGGAAAAGGTCGGCCGGAGCCGGGTCCACGTGTCCAATATGATGCGCCTTCTCCAGCTGCCGGAGGAAATCCAGCAGTATTTAATCGACGGCGTCCTGTCTATCGGACAGGCCCGCCCCCTGCTGCAGCTGAAGGCACGGCAGGCCCAGCTGGAAGCGGCGGCCCGCATCATCGACCAGGAGCTGTCGGCCCGTCAGGTCGAAGCCATGGTCCGGGCCATGCTCCGGGAAGAGCCGCCGAAGGACGCGCCGGAGCCCGACGCCTATCTGGAATCCATGCAGGACCGGATGAAGATGCATTTGGGCACCAACGTAGCCATCCGCCTGGGCCGGAACAAGAAGAAGGGGAAAATCGAGATTTCCTTTGCCTCAGAAGAAGAATTTGAACGATTGCTGGCTATTTTGACTGATGAGCCGGAAGACGGGGATTCCTTCTCCCCTTCCTCTTTCCGCGTGTGATCGGCAAAAACAGGCCTGTTTACGAAAGTCATTGACCTGTCAGGAGGAACGACATGCTTTACGGATTGGACGCGCAGCTCGCGTACACGATAGGGGCCGGCATCGCCGGGCTCGTGCTGGTGCTGCTGCTGGCGTATATTGTCATATTGAACCGGCGCATCAAGGCGTTGGAAGAAAAATATACCTTTTTTATGAAGGATGAAACGGGGAAAAGCGTCGAAGCCAAGCTGCGCGAGGACGTAGCGGAGCTCCACGGCTTGCAGGACACGCTGGACCGGATTCACGAGACCCAGAAGGATATCCTGGCCGTACAGAATCACTGCTTCCGCAAAATCGGCTTCGTGCGGTACAACGCCTTCGACAACATCGGCAACAACCTGAGCTTCGCCTGCACCGTCCTGGACGGCAAGGACGACGGCTTCTGCCTGTCGAGCGTATACGGCCGCAGCGAGTCGCGCATCTTTGCCAAGCCCATCGTCGAGGGAAAATGCCTGTACGGCATGAGCGAAGAGGAAAAGGAAAGCCTGGACCAGGCCCTGCACTATCACGGCGACGTGCAGCCGGTCCGGAAGGATTAGGATAACAGGCGCGGCAGCGCCGTATTGTAGGATTGAAGAAGGGATAGACCTTGAAATTACAGGAAATCATGACGGGGCTTAGGGCCCGTTGGCGTAATATGACGCAGTCCGCCGCCGACCTGGCCGGCGCCCTGCGCCGTTCCGGGACGGAGCCGGTCACCCTGTCGCCGCAGCAGTATCGGACGGCGCTGCGGGCGGCCATCGCCGGGGCCGTCGTCTTAGTCGCGGCTATCGGGTTCGGCCTGTACCAGTTTATTTCCCTGCAGCAGGCCCGGGCCCAGGAGGCGCTCCACGAGCAGCAGCTGCAGCTCATGCGGGAAAAGACGGCGTCGCTCCAGGAAAAAATGGATAAGATGGACGCCCTGGACCAGGAGCTCCGCCAGATGGTCAAGGGCGCAGGGACGGGCAGCAGCCCAAAAGGTGACGGTGGCACAGCGGGGGCGCAGAAGAAAGGGCCGGATCTTTCCTCTGCCGACTACAACGACCTGCTGCTGGCCACCGCCCGTCTGGAAACGAAAACGAACGCCCGCATTATCAGTTTTATTACGCTGAAAACCGTACTGAGCGATACGGCGGGGCTGCAGGTCCGGCAGATGCAGCAGGTATCAGCGCAATACGCATCGTCGACGACGCCGTCTATCTGGCCGGCGTACGGCACGATTACGTCTAACTTCGGCTACCGCGGCAACCCCATCGGCGGCGGCACGGGCTTCCACGAAGGCCTGGATATTGCCGTCGATTACGGCACGCCCGTTCAGGCGACGGCGGCCGGCGAGGTCACGGCGGCCGGCTGGGTAGACGGCTACGGAAACCTTGTCGAAGTCGATCACGGCAACGGCTTTGTCACGCGATATGGTCACAACTCCATGGTTCTCGTCGTAGTGGGACAAACGGTGCATACCGGCGACATCCTCGCCCTGGCCGGCAGCACGGGCCGCAGCACGGGGCCCCATGTCCATTATGAAGTCCGCGTACAAGGGACTCCGACCGACCCCTTGTTGTTCTTGCCGTAAAGATGAGGGGACGCTGCCCGATATGGGGCGGCGCCGCCTCTTTTTTTGAAAGGCAGGTTGTTATGCAAAAACTCAAATATTATGGCAGCGTTATCTTGTTTTTTATCGTCGTCGGCGCCCTGGGCTTCGGCACGTCCTACGTCCAGCGGCCCCATAACGTCGTCATCGGCGTCAACCTGGCCCTCAGCGGCGAGGAAAAGGCCTACGGCGAGGCGACGGCCCGGGGCATCGGCATGGCCCGCGATAAGATCAACGCCGAAGGCGGCCTGCTGGACGAGGCCGTGACGGTCGTCGCCGTCGATAATCACGGCAGCGCCGGCGACGCCGAGGCGGCGGTGAAGCAGCTGACGAGCCGTCATGCCGTGGCGATGATCGGCCCGAACTTATCCCACTGCGCCCTGGCCGTCGTCCGCGACGCGACGGCGGCGAAGATGCCCGTCATCAGCCCGGCCGGCACGAATCCCGACATTACCGTCGACCATGGGAGGGGCGAAGCCCACGAGTACATGTTCCGGGCGACCTTTATCGACTCCTATCAGGGGCGGGCTATGGCCGATTACGCCTTCGGTCAGCTGAAGGCCCGCACGGCCGCCGTCGTGTACGACGAACGGCAGGCCTACTCCAAAGGGCTGGCGGCCTTTTTCAAGCAGTCCTTCTTAGCCGACGGCGGCCAGGTACCGGTCTACGTTGACGTCTCGTCAGATGACAGCTTTGCGGCGGCCGTAGCGGCCTTGAAGGCTTCGCCGTGCCAGGTCGTATATGCGCCCTTTTACGATGAAAAGGCTATGGAATTTATCGTAAAGGCCCGCGACGCCGGCATTGCGGCCCTGATTTTAGGCCCTGACGGCTGGAACGGCCGGCGCATGGCCCAGTCCCTGTCGCCGGCGTATCTGCAGAACCTGTTCTATACGGACCACTATGCCAACGACGCCAGCGAACCCGTGGCGGAGGAATTTGCCGAGGCCTATTATGAAAAATACGGCGAGCTTCCCGACAGCTACGCCGCCCTGGGCTACGACTCCTTCATGATGGTGGCCGAAGCGGTGCGGCGCAGCGGCTCGGCAGACCCGGAAAAAATCGCCGAAGAGCTGGCCAAGACCATCGATTACCACGGCGTGACGGGCATAATCGCCCTGGACGCCAACCACGACGCCATCAAGCCGGTCTTTATCATGACCTTCTGGCAGGGCCAGCCGGCGCTGCTGGAAAAGCGGCCGACAGTCCAATTATGATAGGCTGTACGCGGCAGCAGACATAAAAAATTGCGGAATTGTCGAGATGACAGTTCCGCAATTTTTTTGCAATATGACTTTTAACTGGTTAGACGATGCTGACGCTTTATATACTCATCGCCGTGTCCAGCTGATGGATAAAGTTTACCCAGCATAAAGGCCGGCAGTTCCCCGATGGGGCATCATTCACGGATGTTCACAGGGACTCCCGTCAATTCGGATACTTCCTTAAGGGAAATTTGGATAGTCCATTCATTACACGCAGTACGGCAGGTACGGCGTCATGGCGGCGCGGCGTTCCTTCCAGTCAGGCATGATCATCGTCATGACGTTGTAAAAGTGGCGCGAGTGGTTGGGATGGACGAGGTGGCACAGCTCGTGGAGCATGACGTGGTCGATGATTTCCTCCGGCATGATGGCTAAATAGGTGTTCATGGTAATGATGGCCTTGGCAGGCATGCACGAGCCCCAGCGGGAGCGCATGACCCGCTGGCGGAGCTTGGGCATGGCGATGCCGTAGGCCGAAAGCCGGGGGAAGATGCGGGCCAGGCTTTCGGCGAACAGCTTCTCCCCTTCCCTGCGCAGCAGCTCGTGGTACAGATGGCGGCGCTGTTCGATGGTGTTGTCGGCCAGCTCCATGTATACGGTCCGGCCGCGGCGGCGCACCGTATTGCGCAGGCCCAGGCGCACGTCGAGGGTGCAGGCCGTCCCCGCCACGTACAGGCCGTCGCCGTCCCGCAAGGCCAGTACCGGCAGGGCTTTCCGGCAGGCGTACTCGTCCAGAGCTTTTACGATGAAGGGACCCTGCTTTTGCAGAAAGGCCTCGATGTGCTCTATGGGGACGCGGGGCCCTGCCGACACGTAAATGGATAAGTCGGGGCGGACGCGGAGGTTGATGTTTTTGACGGCCTTCCGCTCCAGGATGTACGTCAGCTGACGGTCTCCGAGGCAGATGGGGCGCTGCGATATGGGATTCATATTCTTCTCCTCTGTCGATGTGGTATAATACCATCATATTATACTATATGCTGCAAGGAGATACTATCATGCTCGATTTTACGGCTATCGATTTTGAAACAGCCAATAAATATTACAACAGCGCCTGCTCCCTGGCGGCCGTTTCCGTACGGGGCTGCGAGACGGTCCGGGAAGGCTATACCCTCATCCGCCCGCCCTACATGTCCTTTTCGCCGGACAACATTCGTATCCACGGCATCACGCCCGACCAGGTGCGGGACAAGCCGAAATTCGACGCCCTGTGGGACCGCGTCCGGCCTCATCTGGAGGGCCGCATCCTCGTGGCCCACTACGCCGTGTTCGACACACGGGTCCTGCGCAGCCTCCTCAAGACGTACGAATTGGAACCGCCCCGGGCGACGTACGCCTGCACGGTGGAAATTTCCCGCAAGGTCTGGCCCGACCTGCCCAACCACAAGCTCGACACGGTGGCCGGCTTCCTGGGCTTTTCCTTCCGCCACCATCAGGCCCTGGACGACGCCCGGGCCTGCGCCTTCATCGTCTGCGAGGCGGCGAAACAGGTCGGCGCGTCTTCCATGGAAGAACTCATGGCGGCGACAGGCCTCTCCCTGAAGACGTTATAGACATATGAATTTTGCATATAGAAGGGCACCTCATGTCGTTTGGTAATACATATCTTACATTATCGTCAATCTATGCGTATAATGAAACAAGATAATTTCTATACCGAAAGGGGATTGAACATCATGAAAATTGTATTGCTTGAATCGCTGGGAATCAGCCAGGAACTTCTCGATTCGTACGTAAAGCCGCTGCGGGAACAGGGCCATGAATTCGCCGCTTACGAACGCAACGACGACCCGGCCGTCCAGATCGAAGAAGCCAAGGACGCCGATATCCTCATCATCGCCAACATGCCCTTGAAAGGCGAAGTCATCAACGCCTGCCCGAACCTGAAATACATCAACGTTGCCTTTACGGGCGTCGACCATGTCGATTTGGAAGCGGCTAAGGCCAAAGGCGTCAAAGTCAGCAACGCTTCGGGCTATTCGACAGTCGCCGTCGCCGAACTGACCATCGCCATGATCCTCGACCTGCTCCGCTACGTGCCCCAGGTAGACGCAGCCTGCCGCGCCGGCGGCACGAAGGCCGGCTTCATCGGCGCTGAACTGGAAGGCAAGACTGTCGGCCTCATCGGCACGGGCGCTATCGGCCACCGCGTCGCCGAACTCGTCCATGCCTTCGGCGCAAAAGTCATCGCCTACAACGGCTTCTCCCATAAAGCCGATACGGAACTCATCAAATACGTTCCCTTGAAGGAACTGATGGAACAGTCCGATATCGTATCGCTCCACTGCCCCGTTACGGACCAGTCCCGCGGCATGATCAACGCCGAAACGCTGTCGTACATGAAGCCGACGGCCTTCCTGGTCAACGAAGCCCGCGGCCCCGTCGTCGACTCCCAGGCCTTGGCTGACGCCCTCAACAGCGGCAAGATCGCCGGCGCCGGCATCGACGTATTCGAAAACGAACCGCCTCTCGATACGAATCATCCCCTGCTCCACTCCAAGAACACCATCGTCACGCCTCACGTAGCCTTCGCGACGAAGGAATCCATGGAAAAACGCGCCGTCATCGTCTTCGACAACATCGACGCCTACATGGCAGGAAATCAGAAAAACGTAATCTTATAAAGTATACGATTTTCCAAGCAGTATAGGTCTGTCCGGCCTGTACTGCTTTTTTTATGGGCGGAAATAGCATACGCTATACTATAAATAGATAGGAAATCAAATAACTATAGCATATTTGCAAGCAACGAAAAATATATTGCTTAACATAACACTAGTATGGTAGTATGTAAACAACGAAAGACATCATTTAGATAACCAAGTATTCAGCACGTATGCAAAGGAGTAAACCAGTATGAGCATGAGAATGACCTTCCGTTGGTACGGAGAAAAAGACGACAAGATTACATTGCAGCAGATCGACCAGATCCCCGGCATGGACGGCATCGTCGGCGCATTGTTCGACATTCCCGTCGGCGACGTATGGCCCGTAGAGCCGCTGCTTCACATCAAACAGCAAGCTGAAGCGAACAACCTCGTATTCAAGGATTTGGAAAGCATCAACGTCCACGAAGACATCAAGCTCGGCCTTCCGAGCCGCGACCAGTACATCGAAAACTACATCCAGTCCCTGCGCAACGCCGCAAAGGCCGGCATCGAAATGGTATGCTATAACTTCATGCCTGTCTTCGACTGGACCCGCACGGAGCTGGCCAAGCCCCTCTACGATGGCTCGACGGTCCTGGCTTACGACTACCACATGGTAGCCGGCAAGACGCCCCAGGACATGGTAAAAGAAGTCCTGGAAAACAGCAACGGCTACGTCCTCCCCGGCTGGGAACCGGAACGCTTGAAGGAGCTGACCCGCCTGTTTGAAGCGTACGAAGGCATGGACGAAGACGGCCTGCGCAAGAACCTGGAATACTTCCTCAAAGCCGTCATCCCCGTCGCCGAAGAAGTAGGCATCAAGATGGGTATTCATCCCGACGATCCCCCCATTTCCGTATTCGGCTTGCCCCGCATCGTGAAGAACGAATCGGACCTCGACAAGATCGCCGCTATGGTAGACAGCCCGAGCAACGGCTTCACCATCTGCACGGGCTCCCTCGGCGCCAACCGCCAGAACGACATTCCCCACATCATCCGCAAGTTCGGCAAGATGGGCCGCGTCAACTTCCTCCACATCCGCAACGTACAGGTTCACGAACCGTGGGTATTCAACGAAGTGGCTCATAAATCGCAGATCGGCAACCTCGACATGTTTGAAATCGTCAAGGCCGCCTACGACATCGGCTTCGACGGCCCGATCCGTCCGGACCACGGCCGCATGATCTGGGGCGAAGAAGGCCGTCCCGGCTACGGCTTGTACGACCGCGCCCTCGGCGCCAACTACCTCTGCGGCCTTTGGGACGCTATCAACCGCATTTGCGGCCAGAAATAGGACGTATACGATAAGGAGGAACTTGACATGCTACATTTACATCGCCGCAGCCTCGTCGAAGACAAGGCTGCCTGGGAACAAGCCGGCATCGCCCTGTATCAGTTCGACGCGGAAGCTGTGGAACAAGCGACGAAGGAAACGCCCCAGTGGATTCACTTCGGCGGCGGCAATATTTTCCGCGCCTTCATCGCCGCCCTCCAGCAGCATCTGCTCAACGAAGGCCTGGCTAAGACGGGCATCATTACGGCTGAAACGTACGACGAAGAAGTCATCGAGCACGTATACCGCCCCTTCGACAATTTGAGCCTGGCCGTCACCATGTACGCCGACGGCCGCTTTGAAAACGAAGTCATCGGCTCCGTTGTCGAATCCGTCGTCTGCCGTCCCGATTTCGCCGAAGACTGGAAGCGCCTCAAGGAAATCTTCGAAGCGCCGTCTCTCCAGGTAGCCAGCTTCACCATTACGGAAAAGGGCTACAAGCTGACGGACTACGCCGGCAATTACTTCCCTGCCGTCGCTGAAGACATGAAGAAGGGCCCGGAACACGTGACGAGCTCCATGGGCTCCATCGCCGCCCTGGCCTACGCCCGCTACAAAGCCGGCGCGTATCCCTTCGCCTTCCTGAGCCTCGATAACTGCTCCCACAATGGCGACAAGATCAAAGAAGCCATGACGGCCTTTGCACAGCAGTGGGTCGCCAACGGCGTCGCCGAACCGGGCTTTGCCGATTACATCAACGACGAAACGAAGGTCTCCTTCCCGTGGAGCATGATCGACAAGATTACGCCCCGGTCGTCGGAAAAGGTACAGGAATACCTGAAAGGCATCGGCTTCGGCGATACGGAGCTGATCCATACGAATAAAGGCACCTACGCCGCCTTCGTCAACGCCGAAAACGCCCAGTACCTGGTCATCGAAGACAAGTTCCCCAACGGCCGCCCGGCCCTCGAAAAAGCCGGCGTCATCTTTACGGACCGGGAAACGGTAGACAAAGTAGAACGGATGAAGGTCTGCACCTGCCTCAACCCGCTGCACACGGCCCTGGCCGTCTACGGCTGCCTCCTCGGCTACACCCTTATCGCCGACGAAATGAAGGACCCCCAGCTCAAAGGCCTCATTGAACAGATGGGTTACGGCGAAGGGCTGCCCGTCGTCACCAACCCCGGCGTCCTCGACCCGAAGGCCTTCATCGCCGAAGTCCTGGAACAGCGCCTGACCAACGGCAACCTGCCCGACACGCCTCAGCGCATCGCTACCGACACGTCGCAGAAGGTCGGCATCCGCTTCGGTGAAACAATCCGCGCCTACGGCGATAAAGCCAAAGACCTGACCTACGTGCCCCTGGTCATCGCCGGCTGGTGCCGCTATCTCCTGGCTGTCGACGACGAAGGCAAGGCCTTCACGCCGAGCCCGGACCCGCTGCTCCAGAACGTGCAGGAAGCCCTGCAGGGCGTCGTCCTCGGCGACGTTGCCTCGGCCAAAGGCAAGCTCCGCCCCATCCTGTCCAACAAGGGGATTTTCGGCAGCGACCTGTACGAAGTCGGCCTCGGCGAAAAGATCGAAGGCTACTTCGAAGAACTCATCGCCGGCCCCCATGCTGTCCGCAATACATTAGTCAAGTACGTGAAATAGATATCGTTTAAGGAGGAAATGCAATTATGAAAGCTGTCGTAGTAGAAACACCGGAAAAGATTACCGTCGTAGAACGTGACATTCCTGAAATCACCAGTACCCAAGTCCTGCTCAAGGTCAAAGCGGCCGGTATCTGCGGCTCCGACGTAGGCATTTATCACGGCAAAAACGCCTTCGCCACCTATCCCCGCGTCGTAGGCCATGAATTTGTCGGCGAAGTCGTCAAGGTCGGCGCTGACGTGAAGAACGCCGCCGTCGGCGACCACATTGCCGTCGACCCCGTCGTTTCGTGCGGCCATTGCTACGCCTGCCGCACGGGCCGCCACAACGTCTGCAAGACCGTCAACGTATTGGGCGTCCACCGCGACGGCGGCTATCAGGAATACGTCGCCGTAGAACAGAACCAGCTCCACCAGCTGCCGAAGGACCTTCCCTGGGAAATCGCCGCGACGGTAGAACCCTACTCCATCGGCGCTCAGGTTGCTCATCAGGGCCGCCTGACCGGCGACGACACGGTCCTCATCTGCGGCGCAGGCCCCATCGGCCTGATCATCCTTCAGGTCGCCAAGATGAAGGGCGCTAAGGTCGCTATCCTCGACGTCGTCGATTCCCGTCTGGAAACGGCGAAGGAAATGGGCGCAGACATGGTCATCAACAGCAAGACGAAAGACCCTGTCGAAGCGATGAACGAATTTACCGGCGGCGAAGGCTTCAACCTCATTTACGAAGCGACGGGCAACGTCAACGTATTGCAGATGTGCATCCAGAAGCTGCCCAGCCCGGCAGGCCGCGTCGTCGTATTGGGCTTCTCGACGGTCGAATTCCCCATCCGCCAGGTCGACATCATGAGCAAGGAACTGGAAATCATCGGCACGCGCCTCAACAACTACCGCTTCCCCGAAGTCATCGAATGGTTCAAGGAAGGCAAGGTCGACCCGAAATCCATCGTCACCAATACCTTCCCCTTCACCGAAGCGGACAAGGCCTTCCAATACAACGATGAACACCCGGAAAACGTGCTGAAAATCGTTCTTACGTTTTAACATTCCCGTAGTTTAATGTTTCCGAAAGGACGGTATCAGCGAATGAGTCAACAAGCATCGTATCAAATCAAAACATCGGAATTAGTCAAAGTCGTCGCCAGCGGCTGGCTGGGCACGGCCATGGAGTTCATGGATTTCCAGCTCTACTCTCTGGCAGCGGCTATCGTATTCAACGAAATCTTCTTCCCCGAATCGGACCCGGCCATGGGCCTCATCATGGCCATGGGTACCTACGGGGCCGGGTATGTCGCCCGCCTCGTCGGCGCCTTCGTCTTCGGCCATGTCGGCGATAAGATGGGCCGCCGCACGGTATTATTCGTCACCATTACCCTCATGGGCCTGGCATCTACCCTCATCGGCTTTTTGCCGACGTACTCTGAAGTCGGCATCTGGGCTCCGGCCGGCCTTGTCGCCCTCCGCATCATCCAGGGCTTAGGGGCAGGCGCGGAAATCAGCGGCGCCGGCGTCATGGTTACGGAATTCTGCGAAACGAAGACCCGCGGCCTCGTCGGCAGCCTCGTCGGCCTCGGTACCTCGTCGGGCACCCTGTTGGCCAACCTCATCTGGACCATCATCCTGACGATGCTCACCAAGGAAGAAGTCCTGCTCTGGGGCTGGAGAATCCCCTTCTACGCCTCCTTCGTCGTCATGATCGCCGCCGTATTGATCCGGATGTTCGTTCACGAAAGCCCGGTCATGGCGGAAAAGAAGAAATTGCTGGAAGCGGAACGGGAAAAACAGCTTGCCGGCGACGTCCCTGTCGAACAGCAGCCGAAAAAAGGCCGGAAGAGCTTTATCGTCGCACTGGCCCTGCGCTTCGGCCAGGCCGGCAACAGCGGCCTCATGCAGACCTACCTGGCCGGCTTTATCGTCACGGTCCTCGCCATGGAAAAGACCGTCGCGACGGAAGCCAACATCATTTCTTCCTGCGTTTCCTTCTTCACCATTCCCTTTGTCGGCTGGCTCGGCGATAAGTTCGGCCGCCGCAAGATGTACATGGTTCTGTCCCTGGCTACGGCTATCTACGCCGTTCCCATGATGCTTCTCTTCGAAACGAAGGACCCCGTCATCCTGACCATCGCCATGGTCATCGGCCTGAACGTCGGCGTACAGGGCCTCTTCGCTCTGGAAAACGTCGTATTGACGGAGCTGTTTGGCGCAAGACACCGCGTCACCATGGTATCGCTGGCGAAGGAAATCGCCGGCCTCGTCGCTACGGGCTTCGGTCCGATCATCGCGGCCGCCGCCGTTACGGCGATGACGGGCAGCTGGGTTCCCCTGGCCATCATGACCATTCTCTTCTCCATGTCGAGCTTCTTCGGCGCCTACTTCTCCGAAGATACGACGGGACGAGACCTGAACGAATTGGACGACGCTATGTAACGTCATGTCATATGCAACGGATAACTGAGTATAGTACCTTACTGTACTCAGTTATTTTTCTAAGAAAAAAAGGAGGATTTCTATGGCAAAGGTATTAACCATCGGCGAAGCCATGGGCCTGCTCATTGCGGACCGGCCCGGCGATTTGGCCGAAGTGGAGCAATTTTCCCGCCACGTCTGCGGAGCTGAATTAAATTACGCCGTCGGCATGGCCCGCTTAGGCCACGACGTATCCTATATTTCCAAGGTCGGCGGCGACCCCTTCGGCCGCAGCATCCGGGCCTTTTTGAAAGACAACGGAATCCATACGGACTATGTGCAGACCGACGAAGCCCACATGACGGGCTTTCAGATGAAGGAACGGGTCCTGGAAGGCGACCCGGCCGTGGCGAATATCCGCAAGTATACGGCCTTCTCCTTCATGACGCTCGACGACCTGCAGGGCATCTGCTGGGACGGCGTGACCCACCTCCATACGACGGGCATTCCACTGGCCCTGTCGCCGTCGTGCCGCCAGACCGTCGTGGCCCTCATGAAGGAAGCCCGCCGCCGCGGCGTGTCCGTTTCCTTCGATACGAACCTGCGGCCCATGCTCTGGCCTGATACGGAAACCATGGCCAGGGTTATCAACGACGCTGCCCAGTACGCCGATATCGTCATGCCCGGCCTCAGCGAAGGCAAGATACTGACCGGGCTGGCCGATGAAAAGGCCGTCGCCGGCTATTATCTGGAACGGGGCGCGAAGCTCGTCGTCATCAAGCTGGGCGGCAGCAGCGGCACGTACGTCGCCGACCGAGAAGGCGGACAGTACGTACCTAGCTACCGCGTAGACCATGTCGTCGACACCGTCGGAGCCGGGGACGGCTTCGCCGTCGGCTTTACCAGCGCCTGGCTGGAAGGCTTGTCCATGGAAAAAGCGGCCCGCCGGGGCGCCGCCGTCGGAGCTATGGTCATCCAGGTCGCCGGCGACAACGAAGGCTTGCCGACGCGGGACCAGCTGGCGGCGTTCCAAAACGAACAAGCAGAATAGCAGATTGAACTACACCAAAACGGGTTGAGGAACGACATGTCCTCGGCCCGTTTTTGGTTTATGCTGACGGCTGCTTTGTATACTTTAACGCACAATCGTTTTACTTTACAAAAGGATTTGCGTAGTCTATAATGAAAGACAAAACATCATATTTTATCATTATGCGCGGAAATTTATAAAAAGCAAATCGCCGGGCGGCGGCTCGGAGACGCGCTTTTTCCCGATTTGAAGGAGGTTTTACCTATGGAATATCGTATTCGCCGGGCTCTGCAGGGCATGGTGCGGCACAGCTACCTGAAGGACGAGGGGACGGCTCTGGAGAAGGATATTATCGACTGCTCCCTGGGCATCAACCCCTGCGGCGTCACGCCGAAGCTGACGAAGGACATGTACGCGGCGACCTTTGACGTCCTGGCCAGCTATCCGGCTCATCCCTACGTGGAAACGCGGCGGCATATCTGTGAGTATTTTTCCGACGTCGCATCTCTGGACGTCAGCCAACTCAGCATGCAGAGCGGCTCCATGAGCGCCCTGCGGGCTGTCAACTCCATCTTTCTGGAAGACGGGACGCGGGTCCTCGCTCCCCAGCCCTGCTTTTCGTCGTATACGACGGACGCCCGGGCCTGCGGAGCCGAAGTCGACGTCGTGCCCCTGCGGGAAGAGGACCATTTCGCCTTCCCTGTAGACGAATACGTCGCGGCTATCAGCGAACATCACCGCCTGGCCTACCTGGACAATCCCAACAACCCGACGGGGCAGGCCTTGTCCATCGCCGACCTGCGGCGGATTTTGACGGTGGCCCGGGAAAAGGGCGTCCTCGTCCTCGTCGACGAAGCCTACGGCGACTTTTTGGACAAATCCGAGTCGGCCCTGTGCCTTCTCGGCGAGTTCGACAACCTCATCGTGACCCGGACGTTTTCCAAGGGCTTCGGCTTAGGGGCCCTGCGGGCCGGCTACATCGCCGTTCCCAAGGCTATGGCCGGTATTCTGGAAGCCTTCGGCGGCGAGATGAACCTGACGACGCCGGCAGCGGCCATGATTCCCGTCGTGTTGTCCGACCCGGCCTTCCTGGCCTATTCGCGGGACCTCATTGCCCAGAACAACCAGAGGCTCATCAGCGGACTGCAGGTGCTCAAGACGTCGGCGACGCGGGACGACGTGCCTATTACGCTGTTCTATACGGATCAGGACGTCGATTTGGGAGCCTTGTTCTGGAAATACGGCATCCGCGTGGAAAACGGCGTCGACTTCGAAGGCATCGGCAAGCGCCACGTCCGCCTGCGCGTGCCTCAGGACATTACGGAATTAGCGCGCCGCTTAGAGCGCATCGAAGCGGAACTGCAGGCGGCGCGATAAAGGAGAGATGGATATGAATCAAGACAGCAACACAAAAGTCAGCCTGCGCAACGTCATCATTTTCGCCGGCGCCTACTGCGCCTTCAGCATCGGGTCGGGCTATGCGACGGGCCAGGAAATCCTCCAGTTCTTCGGGGCCTTCGGCCCTCAGGGCATCATCGGCTGCTTCGTCAGCATGCTCATCTTCGCCTTTCTGGGCGGGGCGCTCATGCAGAAGGGCTACGATTTGAAGCTGAAATACCACACCCAGGTCTTTCACTACTACTGCGGCAAGTACATCGGCACGTTTTTGGAATGGGTTACGATCTTATTTTTATTCAGCGTCGTGTCGATCATGATCGCCGGCACGGGAGCTGTGGCCTCGGAATACTTTGCCCTGCCCGGCGACGTGGGCAGCGTGTTTATGGCTCTCCTGTGCATCCTGTCCATCCTGCTGGGCCTGATGCGCCTGGCCGACGTCATCGGCTCCATGGGTCCGGTCATCATCTTCTTTACCATCGGCATCGGCATCCTGACAGTCCTCAACGCCAATACGGACTGGGCCAAGGGCTGGGAAGTCTTATACGACCTGCGCTCGACGAAATCCTGGTGGTTCTCGACGTACGACATCCTCGATTCGGCCTGGTTCAGCGGCGTCCTGTACGCTTCCTGCATGGTCTTCGGCTCCATCCCCTTCCTGACGGGCCTGGGCGGCAAGGCCAACAGCCGGCGCGAAGCCTTCCTCGGCGGGTTCCTCGGCGGCGTGGCCCTGATGATCGCCAGCGCCCTCATGATGGCGGCCATGCTCTGCTTCCCGGCGGAAGTAGCAAAGCTTCAGGTTCCCAACCTGTTTTTGGCCCAGCAGTTCGCTCCGGCCCTGGCCCTCATCTTCTCGGTCATCCTGCTCCTCGGCATTTACAGCACGGCGGCTCCCATGTTCTGGGTCGTCATCAACAAGCTGGAGCAGTGGATGCCCAACAAGACCGTCAAGATGGCCGTGACCGTCGTCCTGGGCGTCGTGGCCTACTTCGGCGCGCAGATCGGCTTCGGCAAGCTCATCGGCTTCCTCTATCCCCTGATGGGACAGGTCGGCGTGCTCATGATCATCGTCGTCCTGGTCAAGGTATTTATCCTGAAGGACAACAAAGACCCCGGCCTGGAACGGGAAGAATAACGTCTCCTGCCCTCTTGCCTCTGCGGCAAGGGGGTATTTTTCGTCAAAGTACAGAAAGAGGACGCATTTTTTGTATCGGTATACATCATTTTTTTTAGCCAATGCATTTCAATTTGAAGCCGTAATATGGTAGAATATGAAGTATGGTAATTTTTTAGATACAGGGGACGCCAATGGAACAGTTACGATTACTGGAAAAAGAGCCGCGGGAAAACGTGCGGGAATACGCCTACCGCGTGTTATACGATAACATCATGAATCTGCATCTGGTGCCTGGGACGGCCATGTCGGAGCAGGAGCTGTCGACGATGCTGTCCGTCAGCCGGACTCCCGTGCGGGAGGCCTTTATCCGCCTGTCCCAGAAGGGCCTTCTCGACGTATTGCCCCAGCGGGGGACCTTCGTGTCTAAGATCAATACGGAGCAGCTGGCAGAATTCCGCTTTCTGCGGGTGACCATGGAGACGGCTGTCGTCGCCCTGGCCTGCCGGGAGTTTCCCGAAGAATACATGTGGAAGCTCCAGCAATGCCTGAAGGAGCAGGAGCTGTACCTGCGCCGCCGCGACGTCAACGGCTTTTTCGCCAGCGACAACCAGACCCACAGCATCCTGTACCAGGGCTGCGGCAAGCCGCATATCTGGCAGATCATCGAAAGCTCTACGGCCGACTACATGCGGGCCCGCGTGCTGAACATCGCCGCGGCGGCCGAGCAGATGAACATCCTCTACAGCCAGCATCAGGCCCTGGCGGAAGCCATCCTGCGCCACGACGCCCAGCGCGGCGTAGCCATTATGGAAGAACATATCAACAAGGGCATCATCGACGTGGAAGTGCTGCGCAAGCAGTATCCCGATTACTTTAAATAATGCATAGACCCTCCCTGCCGGACGATTCGGCAGGGAGTTTTTTTGTTATCGGCGGAAATCCGTTTGAAAATCGCCGCCATACGGCAAAATACAGGGAGAACTGCCAGGAATATACCGGCGTATACGGCGCAGGGATGTTTGGCTCCATCGGCGTCATTATGCCGATTTCCCTGCCCATAACCGCTGCGACACATCGGAACCGTTACGCGTAACGTCTTATCTTTTCTTTTTTATTTTTGCTTTCTCTTTTTTGTATACAGCTATAACTGCATAGAACGAAGCGTGTTTTTACAGCGGACAGGTATGCTGAATCTGCATGATTGAAGGGGAAATAAACGCTCCCTTCCCTGTCCCATATACAGTAGCGAGCAAAGACGGCCCCGGGGCGGGCGGAAAGGAGCAGCCCATGAAGAAGCTGCGGTGGTTTCAGACAAAGGTCGGGTTGTTTCAGGACCCGCGCATGATGTATCTGCTGAGTCAGCCCAGCGGCGACTCCTATTTCGTCATCTGGTTTTACCTGAAGGACCTGGCCGGCATGGTCAACGACGACGGATATATCTACGTAGCCAAGGGGCAGGCCGTGACGACGGCCTTGCTGGCTCGTCAGCTGCACCGCCGTCGGGCCTTCGTGGAAAAGGTCCTCGACGTGTTCGAGCAAATCGACCTCATCAGCCGCGACGAGACGGGCCTGATCCGCATCGTGCCATGGCATGAAATCCAGAGCTTTGACCGGGACGAGAAAAAACGCCGCGATGCCCGCGACCGCATGCGCCGCTACCGCCGCCGCAAGGCCGAAGGCGGCGAGGCGCGCTGCCATACGTCTGAAGCTCCGGCCGAGAGCAGCCCATGGGCGGAAGACGCTGCCAGTGACCCGCGCTGCGGCGGCGAAGACCATGCCCGGCCTTCGGCGCAGGCTGTCCCGACGGGATACGTCTGCCCTGACGAGACGGCGGCAGACGAAAGGGCTTCGGCCTGCCCGGACGGCGGTCTCGTTCCCGTTCGGGAAGGGGCTGGCTGTACGGCTGCCTCTTATGACGACGGCGAAGCTCCTGCCGTATGGGACGACGCAGCTCCGACGGCGGCAGTCTGGCAAGGCGAGAAAGGCGACAGACTAAGGGATCCGTGCGCCCACATGGCCGAGCCCGGCGGCAACAGCGGCATCGCGCCCGTATGGACTACGGCAGCCCAAAGAGGCTGCGGCGACCCGGCGAAGGCCCCGTCCCCTTCGGCGGGACGAGCTGCCCTGCGCCGCTATACGGCGGCCTTCGGACAGATGAGCAGCCGCACGGCAGAGGAGCTGACCGACCTGGCCTGCTGCTGGGGCGACGAAGCGGTCTGCGCCGCCATAGACATTGCCAGGGACAACGGCGCGTCCGGCATTCGCTATATCCGGGCCGTCCTGGTCAACAGCGGCGGGCGGCCGCGGCGAAGGGAGACGATGTATGAACGACGGGAGAAGGAATTTAATCAATACGTTGATACAATGCTTCGGCAAATCTGGGAATCCGACGGGGATGGCTGCTAGAATGCGCATCCTGAAGGACATGATGCCGCCCCTGACGGAGGATCAGGCCCGCGCCCTGGCGCGGCGCATCCTGGAGGTCCACCGCTTTGAGCCGTCCATTGCCGACGTACTCGCCCATTGGCGGGAGATGGAACGCCGCCGCCGGCAACAGGAAGGTGCAATCTATCTGGACGAGACGCCGCCGCGGATTTCCCACGCCGAGAGGAAACGCCGCGCCGGCGAGCTGCGCCGCGTCCGGACCGCTCTCGGCCAGCGCCGCTCCGTGCCGGGCCTCGTCGTATCGGAGGGCTTGACGGCCTTTGCCCGGTCCTTTTTTCCCCACATGAGCGAGGAGCTCATCGAACGAAACAAGATGGAAATCGCCAACTGCCGGGCCGACCGGGAGCGGGAAGACCGCTGCGCCAGCCCCTACGTCACCATGATGGAGCTCGACGAGACGGGCTGCGTGACCCTGTACATGGCGAAGCGACCCAGAGAGGAGGATGCCCATGCAGAAGATCCTGCGCTTTTTGAGGTCTGTCGATAAACGGACCGTCGTCTTTATCATCCGCATACTGTATTTGCTGATTAGGAGGAACTATACCGATGAAAGTCTATCTCAATCCAGGCCACGACCGCCTGCTGGACAGCGGGGCGGTCAACGCCGCCCTGAACCTGCGCGAATGCGACCTGGCCTATGAGCTGGCCGAGGCCGTCCAGGCCTATTTGGAGCGAAACGGCGTCGCCGTCGTCCTGGGCCAGTCCGACGATTTGTACGCTGTCTGCGGACAAGCCAACGCCGCCGAAGCGGACGTATTCGTGTCCCTTCATTTCAATGCCTTCAATAAGCGGGCCACGGGCACGGAAACCCTCATTTCCAATACACCCCAAAGCCTGCTTCTGGGCCACTGCATCCAGGCCAACGTCAAGGCCGTCCTCAACCTGCCCGACAGAGGACTGAAAGAGCGGCCGGGCCTCTTCGTCCTGCGCAACACGGCCATGCCCGCCGTCGTGGTGGAAGTCTGCTTCATCGACAACGACTACGACATGCGCTGCTACGAGGCCCATAAGGACGAAACCGCCAGGGCTATTGCCGCAGGCATCATACAATATCCGGCCATGCGCGGCCAGGCCGCGGCGTAAGGAAACCTCAGGATTTTCGATTCGTTGGAAATCCTGAGGTTTTCTATATTGTTTACAAATCTTCGATGAATATGATCTATGAATATTCGAGTATTCGAAAAAGAAAGCTGCCGATTTTTGCATAGGTCGTATATTGCCAAGGCGTACACATGTTTGGTATAATCCAAGTAGAAGGAAATAGTTATTAATGTACAGATTCGCAGGGAAGTGGGAGTATGGCAAACGTATTTGACGTAGCAAAATATATATTGCAAAAAGAAGGCAGCATCAGTACATGGAAGCTTCAAAAGTTGTGTTATTATTCGCAAGCATGGGCGCTGGCTTGGACTGGAAAACCGCTGTTTTCTGAAGATTTTCAAGCGTGGCGCAATGGTCCTGTATGTCCAGAGTTATTTCAAAAACATAAAGGAATGTATTTTGTATCGGAAGATATATTTTCTGATGCTGATACTGATAAATTGGCTGATGATGAAAAAGAAACTATTGATACGGTGCTTGCTTCCTATGGGGACATGGAACCATATGAGTTGCGCGCACAGACTCATGCAGAGGATCCATGGAAAAATGCTCGCGGCAACCTTGACGATATGGCTTCGTGTACCAATGTTATTACTAAAAACGCCATGGGCGAATATTATGGGTCTTTATAATGCGTAAGAAAAAAGTAATAAAGACGCCGGTTAATAATCAGAAACAAGTCAATTTGAAAATAGCGTACCGTGATACTGGATATCCTGTGTTTCGATTTGATCGTATAGATAAATCCGGTGATTTTGCCTTTGATACAAGTAAAGAAAACTTTTCTCATAAAGATTTTCTTGATAAGATGATTGCGTATTCAAATATGACATGGTTTGAAATTATGAGACAGACTCATGACGCAGGAAAATCTAAGCATCATTATCTAAGTAATCCCGAAAAACTTTCTAAACAGGCAAAAATGCGTTTAAAGAATTTAGCGCTTGAAGATATGGCGGATAGTTTGTTTTCCTTTGCTTTTAATAATACATTGCGAATTATTGGGCTGGTAAATGGAGACGATTTTCATGTACTATGGTACAATGCCAATCATGAAGTATATCCGTCAAAGAAAAAACATACTTAATTACAGAAAAGACTGTCGCATGAAGAACATCCTTCAACGGCAGTTTTTCTATAGTGTTTTTGTTTAGGGGACTGCGACAGCGAGTTGTATACGAGCCTTTTTGCGGTACGTCGACGGCAAGGGATAAGGTACAATAAGTTTCGCAAAAATAAAAAGAGACATGGCTTGCAGAACTCT